>Ga0074195_1000536_pt1 | contig 71438 bp, 73 predicted proteins | sample EPASupsiteHSE623_FD_64525 | JGI IMG/M metagenome (GOLD analysis project Ga0074195, IMG submission 64525) | Bioremediated contaminated groundwater from EPA Superfund site, New Mexico - Sample HSE6-23 | ecosystem: Environmental > Aquatic > Deep subsurface > Groundwater > Contaminated ...
GGGGGAGGGGGGGGGGAAGGGGTTGGGTTGGGGGGCGGAGGCGGGAGCGAATGATGCGAGCGGCGGCTTCGGGCCGGGTTTCCGTGAATGCTTTGACGCGGCGACTGATTTCAGGGAAAAGATAGCCAGCCTGTAATTTCAGAAAGTTTTCGTTGATGTAGGCCAAGATTGTCGATCCTTGTTGGTATTTGCGTGGGGGCTAAAGCGGTCAAGGTTTGCTGGCAAGCAAAAATTCGCCGAGAGTGTTTTGTTCCTGTCTCAAGGTCATTGTTGCAACGCCAGGTTTCGGATGGTACTGGCTGGTTAATACCTTGTCCAGCAAGCTGATGCGCTCATCCCGTAAGCTTGTATCGTTCTCCGATTATCTAAAAAAGGACTATGATGATGGAGCAGATGAGATGTTCCCCCGAAAATACATGAGGGGGAATCATATGGTTATGTATAGGAGACGAGAACCATGAGTAAAAGCCACGACACTAAAAAAGATGTCAAGAAGGAACCGGCTAAAAGCATGAAGGAAAAAAAGGCCTTGAAGAAGGCCAAGCAAGACGAAAAAAAGGGCAAGGGTGCAATTTCGCTGCCGGCTAAATAAGGCTGTCAATACGATCCAATCAACCGGATATCGAATTATTTCGCTGGCAACTGTTCCCGCAGCAGCATAAATATCTTGCCTTCGCCGCTGGTTGTGTCGAGCCAGGTCAGCGGTAGCTGTGGAAAGGCTTGCTCGACGATATCCCGGTTGTGGCCGACTTCGACCGCCAGCAGGCCTTGTGGTTTGAGGTGTTTTTTCGCCTCGCGCAGAATGCGGCGCACGATGTCCAATCCGTCTTCGCCTGCGGCCAGCGCCAGTTGCGGCTCGTGGCGGTATTCCGGCGGCAGCGCAGCCATTGCGGTGGTGGTGACGTAGGGCGGGTTGGAAACGATGAGGTCATAGCGCCGCTTGCCGAGCCTGCCGAACAGGTCGGATTCGACCAGGTTGATCCTTGTTTCCAAAGCGTAGTCCGCGACATTGCGCCGCGCTACTTCGAGCGCCTGCGGCGACAGGTCGACGGCGTCTACGCGGGCATTCGGGAAGGCGTGTGCCATCAGGATGGCGAGACAGCCCGAGCCGGTGCACAGGTCGAGCGCATCCGTGATTTCTTCCGGCGCTTCGACCCAGGGCGCAAAACTTTCTTCGAGCAATTCGGCGAAATAGGAGCGCGGCACGATGACCCGTTTATCCACGTAGAAGCGAAAGTCGCCGAGCCAGGCTTCTTGCGTCAGGTAAGGCAGCGGCAGGCGCTTGGTGATGCGTAACTGGATGATGTTGAGCAAAGCCAGCCGTTCAGGCTGGGTCAGCCGCGCGTCAATGAAGGGTTCGAGCCGGTCGTGCGGTAGATGCAGCGTGTGCAGCAACAGCGTGGCGGCTTCGTCGTAGGCACTGGCGCAGCCGTGGCCGTAGAACAGACCGGCTTCGTTGAAGCGGCTGACGGCGAAACGCAGCCAGTCGCGCAGGGTTTGGAGTTCGTCGATGAGTTGCTGCATTATTTGGATGTCCGAATGGTATGTGATTGATATCGAGTAATTAGCTTGTTGGCTTACTGAAGTTGGCTATATCTTTGGCGATGGCAATTGTAATTGCGCTAGGCATTCGGTGGGGTTTCGCTTAGGCGAACTGCGCCAGATAGGATCGTGTGGCGAATATCATTTGCTGGTATTGCGCATTGTCGAGGCCGGCCATTCCCGATAGAGCTTCCCGACTTTCCGGCGCCAGGCGTTCCGAATCCAGTAACTCTGACCCTTGGTTGTCGATATGCCGTAAAAGGTTGGCAACGGATACCTGTTCGCCAATCTGCGTCATGGCATTGACGATATGGTAGGTATTCATCCAGCCGAATGGGTCCAGCGGGGTGCCTGGCGAAATCAGAAATATCCGGCAAAACTTCTCCTCGAATGATACCGGCGCTGGTTTGCCATTGTCATCCACAGCCAATTCGTTCCAGTCTTTGCGGCCATGAATGGCGGCAATCGCTTCCAGACTATGATCTTGCGACAGATTGATGTTGCGGGACTGCTTCAGGTGGAATGCCAGACGTCTGGCTTGGGCTTCGTAATTGGCTTTCATGCAGGCCCTTATTTCTGTAGCAAACGTTGCATCACGTCTTCGTAGATTCTGGCGAGCGGTTCCAGGTCGGCGACGGCGACGCATTCGTCGATCTGGTGAATGGTGGCGTTGATAGGGCCGAATTCCACGGTTTCGGGGCAGAGGGTGGCGATGAAGCGGCCATCGGAAGTGCCGCCGGAGGTGGAAACTTCGGGGGTGAGGCCGGTATGCTTGCGGATCGATTCGACCATCAATTCCACCAGCCGTCCGTTCGGCGTGAGAAAAGGTTGGGCGGAACAGTCCCAGTGGAGATCGTATTCAAGGCCGTGCCGGTCGAGAATGGCGTGAACGCGGTCTTGCAGGCTCTGTGGCGTACTTGCCGTGGCGAAGCGAAAGTTGAAATCAATCTCGAACACGCCCGGCACAACATTCATTGCCCCGGTGCCTGCATGGGCGTTGGATATCTGGAAAGTGGTCGGCGGAAAGTGTTCGTTGCCGTCGTCCCATTTTTCCACCGCCAGTTCGGCCAGGGCTGGCGCCGCCAAGTGCACGGGATTCTTCGTCAGTTGCGGATAGGCGACGTGGCCTTGCACGCCCTTGACGATCAGATGGCCGCCAAGCGAGCCGCGCCGCCCGTTCTTGATCATGTCGCCGAGACGCTTGCCCGAAGTCGGTTCACCGACGATGCAGTAGTCGATGGCTTCTGCGCGTTGTTTCAGTGTCTCGACGACGCAGACGGTGCCGTCGATGGCGTCGCCTTCCTCGTCCGAGGTAATCAGCAGAGCGATCGATCCGGCATGCTGCGGCTGGCGTTCGAGGAACCATTCGACGGCGACAACGAAGGCAGCCACCGAGGATTTCATGTCGTTAGCGCCACGGCCATAGAGCATGCCGTCGCGTAGCGTGGGCAGGAAGGGTGAACTCTGCCAGCGCTCCAGCGGGCCGGGCGGCACCACGTCGACATGTCCGGCAAAGCAGAGCAGGGGGGCTTTGCTGCCCTTGCGCGCCCACAGATTGGAGACGCCGTTGCGGTCAATGCGCTCCAGAGTAAAGCCGAGGGGCTTGAGCCAGCTTGCGATCAGGTTGAGACAGCCGCCATCGCCAGGCGTGACTGAAGGCCGCGCGATCAGCGCAACAGCCTTTCCAAGCACACCGCCCTGAAGGTCTTTACTCATTTATCTTGAAGTCACTGAATGAAGAGAGCATTTTCGCTTGCATCGGCGACTCATCTGCCTGTTTGGTTTCGCTGCTGCTCTGCGCTGGCGCGGCGGTTTCCTCGGTGGGTGCATTGTTGATCAGGTAAATCAGGTTGTTGGCTGAATCGGCGTTTGCCAGGGCTTCTTCTTGCGTGATGGCACCTGATTTGTAAAGTCGGTAGAGCGACTGTTCAAAGGTCTGCGAGCCGGCCGACATGCTCTTTTCCATCGCCTCCTTGATTTCGTTGAGGTCGCCTTTTTCGATTAATTCGGCGATATAGCGCGAATTGAGCAAGACCTCGACGGCCGGGGTGCGACTGCCATCGGGTTTTTTCACCAGACGCTGCGAGATGACGCATTTGAGCGTCACCGACAGGTCTGACAGCAGCGCCGGGCGATTCTCCAGCGGGTAGAAGCTGATGATGCGGCTCATGGCGTGGTAGCTGTTGTTGGCGTGCAGCGTGGCCAGGCACAGATGACCGGACTGGGCGTAGGCGATGGCTGCGCTCATGGTGTCCTTGTCGCGGATTTCGCCGATCAGGATGCAGTCGGGCGCTTGGCGCAAGGCGTTTTTCAGGGCGGTCTGGAAAGCCTTGGTGTCCGCGCCGACTTCGCGCTGGTTGACGATGGATTTCTTGTTCTTGAAAATGAATTCGATCGGGTCTTCCAGGGTCAGAATGTGGCCGGACTTGCGTTCGTTGCGGTAGTCCAGCATGGCCGTCAGGGTGGTGGACTTGCCGGAACCCGTAGCGCCGACCATCAGAATCAAGCCGCGCTTTTCCATGATGACTTCGGTCAACACTTCCGGCACATTGAGCGTTTCAAAGCGCGGAATATCCGCAGGGATATAGCGCACGACCATGGCGGGCGTGCCTTTTTGCCGGAATACCGAGATACGGAAGTTGCCGGCGCCTTCCAGTTGGTAACTGGTGTTGAGTTCAAGCGTCTCTTCGAATTCCCGAAATTGGGCGTCGGTCAGGATCTCATGCAGCAAGGTGGTGACGGTCGAGCCATCCATGACCTGCTGGTTGACCGGCATCGCGTTGCCATTGATCTTGATGTTGATCGGCGCACCAGCCGAGACGAAAATGTCCGAGGCCTTCTTGTCGGCCATCAGTTGAAACAAGCGTTGCATCGTTCCCATACCAGATACTCCTGTTTGACGAACAACCCGGAACCCGTAAGAGCGCCGCTCCTACGACGGAGTTGTGTTAGATTCTGCTCGCTAATTGAAAGAATTATAGTCTGTCATGCACACAAAACCCGCTGCAATAACATCGCTACTTATTGGCGCCACCGTATGGGGTCTGATCTGGTATCCCTACCGGCTGCTCCAACACGAAGGGTTTTCCGGCGCCTTGGCGGTCACCTCCAGCTACCTGATTTGCCTTGTGCTTGGCGCAGTCCTGCTGCGCCGCGCGATACCCGGCCTGGGCGACATCTACCGGCGTGGCCAAATAGGCATGCTGCTTTTGGTCGGCATTACCTCCGGCGGCTGCAATCTCGGCTATGTGCTTGCCACCATGCACGGCGAGGTGATGCGGGTGCTGCTGCTGTTTTATCTGGCGCCGCTGTGGACGGTATTGCTATCGAGGTTGCTGCTGGGTGAACAGTTGAGATCCGCTGGCGCGGCAGTCATCGCCATGTCGCTGGCAGGCGCCACCACCATGCTCTGGCGGCCCGATCTTGGCCTACCTTGGCCCGAAAACGGCGCGGAATGGTTGGGGGTAGCAGCAGGCTTCCTGTTCGCTCTGTCAAATGTGCTGATTCGCAAGACATCCGAACTATCCATAGAAATCAAGTGCCTGTCGGTATTTGCCGGCGTAGTGCTGGCCGGTCTTATGGCCGCGCCGTTCGAATTGTCCGCCATCAACCCGATGACCATGAGCGCCAAACCGTGGGTGATATTGGTATTCATCGGCATAACCCTGTTGTTCACCAATCTTGTCGTCCAGTACGGACTAACCCATACACCTGCGAACCAAGCCATCGTCGTGTTTCTGTTCGAACTTGTCGTAGCGGCGGTATCCTCATCGCTGCTCGCCATGGAAACCATGAGCGCGAAGGAATGGGTCGGCGGGGCGCTGATTGTTGCTGCCACGATATTTTCAGGCAGACTTGAAGTAGATTCTGACAATCGAGGCCAGATATGACGACACCAACAATCTGGCACGAATTTCCAGGGGTGCCGGTGCCAGGCAGCGATGTTTGCGCGCTCGATGATATTCCCGATGGCGGCGGACGAATGTTCGCCTTCGGCTGCGGCGAGGATAAATTTCGCTTGCTGGTGTTGCGCGAACACGAAAAGTGCTTGGGTTATGTCAATAGTTGCCCGCATTTCGGCATGCCGCTGGCCAGGCAAAACAAGTCGCTGATCATCGACCCCTACCGTTCTGTCAGGTGCAATGTTCACTTGGCGAGCTTCCGTTGGCAGGACGGCTACTGCGATTCCGGCGATTGCGAGGGTGCGTCGCTGGTCAGCGTTCCTCTTGAGGTTAAGACTGGGCGGGTGGTGGTTTCAACGTAGTCTATTTGCGTTGCAGCATTTTCACCGGTACAATGCCGTTGTGCGTTGCAACAACAAGCAGCATACAAACGCGCATCGCGAACCTTAAAGCATTTACGATAAAGCATATCTGCCCCCAGACGTCATTCATCAATATTCGACGTCGTTCCGGCACATAGCTTGTTTGCCGGATTCTCATCTAGAGTCTTCTCGCATTTCGTTGCATTTCGTTGGTTGGCGCTGCATTTGCGCATTCGCTCCCTGGGATTTCCCAGCGAACGTGAGCGCCTATTTGACGAAAGAAGAAACAATATGAGCTTTACCGAACTCGGCCTGAATCAGGCTGTGCTGCAAGCACTTGCCGATGCTGGCTATACCGAACCCACCCCGGTCCAGACCAAGGCCATCCCGGCTGCCCTGGAAGGGCGTGACCTGATGGTTTCCTCGCAAACCGGATCGGGCAAGACGGCGGCTTTCATGCTGCCGGCTATCCACCGTTTTGCCGAATCGCCCCGCGCCGTTCCGGCCAAAACATTTAACCAGGAACGGCAATCTGCCCGCTCGCGTGGCGACCGTCCGCGTTTTCAAGCCGCGCAGCCGCGCATGCTGGTGTTGACGCCGACGCGCGAACTGGCGCTGCAGGTGACTACCGCCACCGACAAGTACGGCATCCATGTCAAACGCCTGAATGCCGTCTCGATCCTGGGCGGCATGCCTTATCCCAAGCAGCTTCAATTGCTCTCGCGCAACCCGGAAATCCTGGTCGCCACGCCGGGACGCCTGATCGACCACCTCCAGTCGGGCAAGATCGACTTTTCGCAACTGGAAATCTTGGTGCTCGACGAGGCCGACCGCATGCTCGACATGGGCTTTATCGAGGACATCGAAACCATCGTCGCCGCGACGCCGTCCAAGCGCCAAACCATGCTTTTTTCCGCCACGCTGGATGGACAGGTCGGCAAACTGGCGCAAAACATGATGCGCGACCCGCTGGTCATCAGCATCGTCGGTTCCACCGCGCGGCATGAACTCATCGAGCAGCGTGTGCATTTTGTCGATGACACTGCCCACAAGAATCGGCTGCTCGACCATCTGCTACGCGATGCCGAACTGAATCAAGCGCTAATTTTTACCGCCACCAAACGTGGCGCAGATCAAGTGGCCGACCAGTTGTGCGTCGCCGGTTTCTCTGCCGCCGCCCTGCATGGCGACATGGCGCAAGGCGCCCGCAATCGCACGCTGACCAATCTGCGCCGCGGCAGTTTGCGTATTCTGGTCGCTACCGACGTCGCTGCGCGCGGCATTGACGTGCCGGGCATTACCCACGTTTTCAACTACGATATGCCGAAATTCGCCGAGGATTATGTGCACCGCATCGGCCGCACTGGCCGCGCCGGACGCAAGGGGTTGGCGGTGTCGCTGGTGAGTCACGCCGAGGGCATTTTTGTGAAGCCTATCGAGCGCTTTACCAAGCAGATTATCCCGGTCGAGGTTGTTCCCGGCCATGAGCCACAGAAATCGCCACCCGTAAGTCGCAAGAAAACTGATGGCTGGAAGCCGGGACTAGGCAAGAAGGCGTCGCATGCCAAAAAGCCCGAATGGCGTTCCAGCAAGCCCGCTACGCCGCGTCGTGAAGGCCATGGCGGCCAACCGCCGCACAAGACGGGTGCAAGCTTCGGCAAAGCAAGCGCCGGAGGCAGAAGATTCGAGCGCTAGCAATTCATCTGCCTTACGGCTGGTAATATCCGGGAATTGGAAACCAGTTTGAGGTAAGGATGGTCGATAGTTCCACCAGCGGCGAAAATCCCAGGACAGAAGCCATCCTGCTGGATTTGGCTCGACAGCTGCTGGTCGAACTGCATCCCGGTCAGAAACCACATGCCAGGGTAAGCCTGGAAAGTTCGCTTGAACGCGATTTGGGGCTGGACAGCCTGAGCCGCATCGAACTGGCGGTGCGCATCGAGCGTGCCTGTGGCGTGCGTCTGCCCGAACAAGCGGCAGCGGAAGCGGAAACCTTGCGCGACCTGCTGCTGGCATGCCAGAGGGAGGGCAGCGCCGAAGGCAATGCGCAACCTCTTCTGCAATCCCTTACCGTGCCACTTCCCCAGATGGAAGCATCCGCCGACCTTCCAGGCGATGCCGCCACCCTGATCGAAGTCCTCGACTGGCATGTGCGCCACCATCCGCAGCGGACGCAGATCGTCTATCTGGGCGACGGCACCGAAGAACAAATCAGCTACCAACGTCTGCAATCGCAGGCAGAAACGGTCGCGGCGGGCTTGCAAAGCCTGGGCTTCGAGCCGGGACAGTCGGCGGCGATCATGTTGCCGACTAGCCCTGACTACTTTTACGCTTATTTCGGCATCCTGCTTGCGGGCGGGATTCCCGTGCCGATCTATCCGCCGGCGCGCCTGTCGCATATCGAGGAACATGTGCGGCGTCACGCCGGCATCCTCGCCAATGCGCAAGCCACTATCCTGATTACCGTGTCGGAGGCGCGTCCGGTGGCGCGCTTCTTGGAAGCTCGCGTCGAGGTTCTGCGTCAGGTCGTCACCCTGTTCGAACTGGCGCTGGAAGGAAGCCGTCCCGCGCAGGTTGCAGTACGATCCGATGACATCGCCTTTTTGCAATATACCTCCGGCAGCACCGGCAATCCCAAGGGCGTGATGGTCAGCCATGCCAACCTGCTGGCGAACGTGCGCGCCATCGGTGAGGTGGCGGGAATCGGCGCGGAGGACGTGTTCGTCAGTTGGCTGCCGCTGTATCACGACATGGGGCTGATCTGCGCCTGGCTGGCAAGCTTGTATCACGCTAATCCGTTGGTGATCATGTCGCCACTGGCCTTTCTCTCCCGCCCCGAACGCTGGCTATGGGCCATTCACCGCTATCGCGGCACGCTTTCCGCCGCGCCGAACTTCGCCTATGAGCTGTGCGTCAAGCGCATCGAGGACCGGGCGATAGAATGCCTCGACCTTAGATCCTGGCGCGTCGCCGCGAATGGCGCAGAACCAATCAATCCCGAAACGCTCAGGCGCTTCACCGAACGCTTCGCCAAATACGGTTTCCACGCCGAGGCCATGACTCCGGTGTATGGTCTGGCAGAATGCACGGTCGGGTTGGCCTGTCCGTCCTTGGGACGTGGCGTGGTGATAGACAGCATCCGGCGCGAGGACTTTGCCCTGCAAGGCAAGGCGATTCCCGCAGCCTCCGACGACCCGAATCCGCTTCGTTTCGTGGCCTGCGGCAAGCCACTGCCCGGACACCAGTTGAGAATTGTGGATGCCGCTGGCCGGGAAGTGGCCGAGCGTATCGAAGGCCGCATCGAATTCAAGGGACCATCGGCGACGCGCGGCTATTTCCGTAATCCGCAACAAACCCGGCTGCTGTTCAAGAACGAAAACGGGGAATGGCTCGATTCTGGCGACCAGGGCTATGTCGCGGGCGACGACGTCTATCTCACCGGCCGCATCAAGGACATCATTATTCGCGGCGGTCGCAACATCTATCCGCACGAACTGGAAGATGCGGTCGGCGGTATCAGCGGCGTACGCCGCGGCTGCGTCGCGGTGTTCGGCAGCCCCAACCTGGAGACCGGCACCGAACGGCTCATCGTCATGGCCGAAACCCGCCTCCGTAATGAGCTGGCACGAGAGGCACTGCGCCAAGAAATTATGCGCCTGAGCATCGACTTCCTCGGCGAACCGGCCGACGAAGTCGTGCTGACGCCGCCCAACAGCGTGCTTAAGACCTCCAGCGGCAAGATCCGCCGCGCCTCTTGCCGGGAATTCTATCAAAATGGCATGGCCGGGGCTGGCGATAGAAACTTGCAACTCGCCCGTCTGCTCTGGGGTTCCATCCTGCCGCAATTACGGCGTTGGTTGCGGGTGGCGGTGGATACCGCCTATGCCGTCTACGCTTGGCTGGTGTTCGGCCTGATTACGCCCATTGCATGGCTATTGACGGTAATAATGCCGCGCCGGAACTGGGCCTGGACGATCAACCGCTGCATGGCAAGGCTCGCCATGAAGCTCGTCGCCATCCCATATTCTGTCGTCGGCCAGAAAAACCTACCGGACGGATTGCGCTGCATCCTTGTCAGCAACCATGCCAGCTACCTCGACGGCATCGCGCTGGTCGCTACGCTGCACCGGCCATTCAGTTTCGTTGCCAAGCGCGAGCTTTACGATCAGTGGATTCCACGCCTGTTTCTGCAACGTCTGGACGCGCTATTCGTGGAACGCTTCGATGCTCGTCAAGGCGCGGAAGACGCCAACAAAATGGCCGACCTGGTCAGGTCAGGGCAGTCGCTGGCGGTTTTCCCGGAAGGAACTTTCACCCGCATGCCCGGACTGCGCCCCTTCCGCCTGGGCGCATTCGTCGCCGCCACGCTGGCGCAGGTGCCGGTCGTCCCGGTCGCCATCCATGGCACACGCTCGATCCTGCGCGGTGAGCAATGGTTTCCGCGGCGCGGTGAAATCAGGGTCACTTTCGGTCAGCCGATCATGCCACCGACAGATATCGCGGACACCTACAAGGCTGCGATCCTGCTACGCGATCAGGCGAGGGAAGCGATCCAGAAGCATTCATAGCGTAGGCAGCTCTCCCTTGCTTTAAAACGTCACTTCAACCCGCACTCCGCTAATCCAAGCGTTTTTTAGCAACGGATCGGTATTGGGATGGATTATCCGCATGAGGACTGGTTGAATCGCCAGCCATGGGTTGATCTGGGCGCGGTAGGTCGCTTCCCACATGGTCTCGGCGGCATGTTGCGGTGTCGTGGCAGCCTGCATGAACTTTTCGCTGTTGCGGGCTTGAGTTACGGCCAAGCCGAAAATGTCGTCGCTGCGTCCCACGATCATTCCCTTGTAGCGTAACCCGAGGCTAGTCGAATGAGCCAGCCGGTTAACGTCTGCTTCAGCTACGCCATGCCGCATGAAGACCGCCAAGTTTCTTGCCGGATCGCCAGGCACGGTATAAACCGTTTGTTCGGCCAGAAAATAGGCGCCGCTATTTACGCGGCGCAATGGCGTGCCGGTGGCTGGATTGGTATCCAGCAGATCGTCGAAGCGCGGGTTGTAGCGCCAGTAGCCGATGGCGATTTTACTGATGGACTCGAACTTTTCTTCCTGCTTGCCGCCGGTAGGCAGCTTGAACCAACGGAAGACTTCAGATGGGTTGATGCCGAATTCGGCGATGGACATGGCGCCGTCGCCTTTTTTGAAGCGGACATGTGTGCCGCGGGGATTGTCGGGGTCACCTGGGCCGCCATCTACCACCGCGAGTTGCGCATACCAGGCGGGGTCGGGCTGCAGTTTGAAGCGGAAGCCGAAGGAACTGGTGTTGAAAATTGAAGGCGCGCGTTGACCGTTTGCCGTCGCGGCGATTTCCGCCGACATGCCCATTGAGGGATGCAGGAACACCCCCGACGCATCGGTTACATAGAATTCCGAATCGATCGGGTACAGTCCAACGAGCAGGGAGACTTTATCTTCCCAGAAACTCTTTTGTACCCATGCCTTGAAGAATTTGGTGGTATTGACGGGCACCTCGATGTTGTCCGTCCCCATGACGCTGCCCACGTTCCTTTGATTAAATTTGCCGCCGTGATTGGACAGAACATGAAAATTGACCGTCGTGCCATCCCATCCGAGCAACTTTTCGGCATCGAGCCTGAGCTTGATGTCAAAATTGTCCGTATAGCGGGAACCGGTTTCTCGACCACCCGAGAAGTTGCGCAACATATCACCCTTGTAGCCGAACTCCCAGAACACGCCTTGTTCGTAGAGCCTGGTTCTGGCGCCATTCCAGTCGCCCGTCAAAGTTTCGGCTTTGAAATCGGGCGCAGACGCAGCCGCCCAGGACGGAACAGCCGTTAGCAATGCGAAAACTACGAAAGCAATCCGCATGATTACGCCACCTGAAACTCTTATGTAAATTAAAATCATAAAAATCAATATATTATTTGAGGAGAAATATCGGCTATCTATGAACATGTTTGTTACTCAGGAAGTGATCCAGCGCATTCCCTGATAAAACGCAAAGCTGGTCATCCAGGCCAACGTCATCGGCCATGCAACCGAGAAGAGCGTGAAACCCAGGCTGCGGGATTCAGCTCGCAAGGTGGCGACGGCTGCCAGACAGGGCGTGTAGATCAGGGTGAACAGCATGAAACTGTAGGCCTGCAGCCAGTCCATTTCTTGCGCCAGATGACCGGACAGGGCAGCGCCTTCCGCGCCGAAAAGCACTGCCAGCGCGCCGATTACCACTTCCTTGGCGACGAAGCCGAAAACCAGCGCGACCGCCAGTTTGTCGCCGATGCCAATGGGGCCGAGCAAGGGTTGCAGGGCATGGCCGAGCAGTCCGGCGTAGCTATCCGTTCCGCCTGGCGTGACGCCGAGGGGAAAGTTGCTGAGCAACCAGACCAGCGCCATGCCGGCGATGATTATTTTCGTAGCGCGAGCCAGGAAATGATGCACTTCCTGCCAAGCCCGCAAGACGATCTGGCGTACGGTCGGTAAACGGTAAGGTGGCATTTCGATCACGAAAGGCTCGGCTGTTTTGAAATAGTTACGGAAAATCAGCGCGGTTACGAACGTGGCCAAAAAACTGACCAGATATAGCGAGAGCAGCACATAGGGTGCCTGCTCCGGCCTGAACAGCGCGGCGATGATAAACAGGAACACCTGCAAGCGCGCCGAACACAGCGATAGCGGAATCAGCAGCATTGACAGCAGGCGCTGCGCCCGGCTGCTCATAATGCGAGTTCCCATAATGGCCGGGACGTTGCAGCCGAATCCCATGAGAATCATGACAAAGCTGCGGCCGTCGAGTCCCATGCGATGCATCAGCGCATCCGCCAGGAAAGCGGCCCTGGATAGGTAGCCGGTGTCCTCGACCACCGACATGAAGACGAAGAACAGGATGATGATGGGAACGAATGCGGCGACCGTGGTTACGCCGTTGAATACGCCGTCGACGAGCAGACCGCGCAGGAAATCCGGCAAACCGTCCAGCAACGGTGTTACCGCCTCCGTCCGCAGCCAGCCGAAGAGCGCGTTCATTCCAGCTTGCAGTGGCGCGCCAAGCGCAAACACTGCCTGGAACAGCAGCAGCATGATGCCGAGGAAAATCGGGATGCCCAGCCAGGGATGCAGCATGATCCGGTCGATACGGTCGGTCAGGCTGGGCGATAAGACTGCCGGAATATCCACTGATGAATTCAGCGCCTGTTCCAGCCGTGATTCGATGGCGTGGTCGAGCGCCAAGGCGGCCTTGACCGATTCCACCGGAATTGGCGAGGAGTTTCGTAAAGCCTGGGTGATTGACTGAATTGCCTCCTGTTGTCCCAGACCATATTTTGCGCTGAACAGCACGATGGGAATGGATAATTGCCCGGACAATTTTTCGGTATCGATCCTGATGCTCAGTTTTTTGGCCTCGTCCGCCATGTTGAGCAGCAGGACAACCGACAGGCCCGTTGCCTGTAGCTGCAATGCCAAGGCGAGCTGGCGTTCAATCTGGACGGCGTTGAGAATTATTACGGCGAGATCAACGGGCGTGTTTTCCAAAAAATGGCGCACGATCCGTTCGTCGTCGGAGAAGCCGTGCAAGTCGTAGATTCCCGGCAGGTCGATGACTTCAACTATGTCAGCGCCGAGCAAAATCTTGGCGCTGGCAAGCTCGACGGTGATGCCGGGCCAGTTTCCGACCTTGGCGCGGGCGCCGGTGAGCCGGTTGAAGAAGGTGGACTTACCGGTGTTCGGCATGCCAAGCAGCGCTATTCTTTTCATCGTTCGCTCACTCCGAGATTTCGATATGCTGGGCGTCGCTGCGACGGATGATAATGTCGGTAGTGCCGACCCTTATCTGGAGCGGACCGGAAAAGAAGCCCTTGCGAATCATCTGGACGCGATTGCCGCGCTTCAAGCCGAGCGCCACGAGCCGACGACAGACGTCGGTTTTAGCCCGGATTGCGGTAATTAATCCGGATTGTCCCGGAATCAGTTGATTCAAATATTTGTGCATTACCGTTAGTTGCTAATGAGAATTATTATCAATATACGGCATGCAAGAAAAAAGTCAATCGTCCAAGTTAAAAAAACGTCTGAATCGCCAAGTAAGGACTACTTACTTTTTTTTGCGTTCTGATTTACGCAATCTGAGCAATGTCCATAGAGTGACAGCGAATGCTGGTGGATGACAAAGCCGCGTTGTTTCGCCAGTTCCTGCTGCCTAGTTTCGATTTCGTCATCGACAAACTCTTCGACTTTGCCGCAGGAAATGCAAACGAGATGGTCGTGGTGTTCGCCTTGGTTAAGCTCAAAAACGGCGCTGCCACTCTCGAAATGCCGGCGGATCAGTATGTTGGCCTCGGAAAATTGCATTAGTACGCGGTAGATCGTCGCTAGGCCAACGTCCATTTTTTCGTCGCGTAACTGACAGTATATATCCTCGGCGCTCAGATGTTTTTCTTTGCTGTCATGAAAGAGTTCAAGAATCCGGAGTCGTGACGTAGTGACTCTTAATCCGGAGTTACGGATATCTTTGGGATAGTTCATGTTGTCCACTAATTCAAAATGTAACCTCAAATCTTATTTTGCCTATTCAAATGCTTGTCAGTGCTTGATCAGTGTTGGGATAAATTCGCATGAATTGTCAGGCAACCAGACGAAAAATTGCAACAATTTCACGAGTGCAATAATAGCGCACGGCAAGAACGGTTTATCGATCATAATCTTGCATACTTACAGCGTAAGCTGTAAATATAGATTATTATTAATAATAACAAATAAATAAACACGTTATTTAATGTTAATAGTTAGTTATTGTGTTCAATATACTGATATAGTTGATAATTTTTCTTGACTTCGATGGCGTATTGCATGGTTATGGCGATTCTCTGTTCGCCAGCCTGCCACGCTTCGAGTCCGTGATGCGCAAGCATCTATTTGTGTACGTCGTTCTGTCGACAAGCTGGCGTACGGTATATCCTCTGTCCGGATTATTGAACCTGTTTTCTGCGGACTTGCGCGAGCGGATACTTGGTGTAACGCCGGTGATCGATGAAGGTTCTACGCTGTTTCCTTATCGAAGATACCAAGAGGTTCTTCTGTATCTCAGGAATAAGGGACTGAAATGGATGCCATGGATAGCCATTGAAGATGACCGGGGCTGCTATCCACTTGGTTTGAGCAATATCCTCTGGTGTGATCCGGATTATGGACTGACCGAGAAAAGCGTGATTACTTTGCAGGAAATGATCTCCTTTGCCAATTTGACGCATTCCTGCGAGAAGGGGTCATTGTTTTGAGCGATTATCCGGTTATATGCTGGGCAGAGGATGGAAAGGATTGTTCCGCACGCTGGCGTTCTGAGGGTGGGGTACCGCCACCCAAATGCGTGGTCATCGCCGACGACCGTTTGACGGCAGATGCTGCGTATCGCCTGGCCTGCGAGGGCACAGCGTTGTTGTGGCGGGGTGATTTCCAGAACGCGCGCCAGATGTTGCAGGCGCTGGCGCGGCGGATTGATCGCAAGCCCCGCAAGTCTTCCGCAGCGACAGCCCCTTCTCCAACCGAAGCTTTTCATCGGCATCGCATGGCCCAATCCCAGCGTGCCCATATCCTGGGCATGCTGTTGTTACCGTTCGAGGCCGATTATGGCGTGCCTCTAAGGCGGGCGCCTGATGTGCGGCAGGCTTGTGTGGAAGCCTGGGGGAAAGATAATGCGCTCTCGGTAGCGTCGTTGCGGGAACTGCTTGGTTTGATCGGTGCGCACGAGTGGCGCAAGAAGGGGGTTGAAATTCCGGCGCTTGGCGACCGCATTCACCCGCACTATGGTGTTTTCTCGCCAGTGCGCGGCGAATATGTGGGCTTGGTGGCGGAGGCGCCGTTGCCTGTGCCGTGCAATCTGGCCTTCGATATTGGCACAGGAACCGGCGTGCTGGCCGCTGTGCTGGCACGTCGGGGTATTGAGCGCATCGTGGCCACCGATCAGGATTCTCGCGCACTGGTATGCGCCCGCGAGAACTTGACGCGGCTTGGATTGGACATGCGGGTGAAAGTTGTGCAGGCTGATCTGTTTCCGGAAGGACGGGCGCCGCTCGTGGTTTGCAATCCGCCGTGGCTTCCGGCGCGGCCTAGCTCTCCCATTGAACAGGCGATATACGACCCGGACAGCCGCATGTTGCGCGGATTCCTTGCCGGACTGGTTGAGCACCTGGAGCCGGGGGGCGAGGGTTGGCTGTTGCTTTCGGATTTCGCAGAGCATCTGGGCTTGCGAACGCGCAACGAATTGCTTGCTGCCATAGATGCGGCAGGATTGGAAGTTGCGGGCCGATTGGATGTCCGTCCGCACCATCCCCGGGCTTTCGACAATACCGATCCGCTTCACGTCGCACGAGCGGCGGAACTGACCTCGCTCTGGCGCCTTACAGTGCGCTGATCATGCATACAAAAGTCTCGCTTTCGGTAATTCAGTCATGGCGAGTGTCAACGTATTGATTTGCTTTTGCGTTGTGTAAGTGCTGAGTTGAAAATGCCTTAATCACAACAGAAAATAATGCCGGCCACAATTAACCACTACGGAGAGTAACGACCATGCGCACAATTACCATTCTTCTGGCTTCCGCCATTATCGCAACGCCTGTTTTCGCTCAACAAGTCGTTCAGCGTTCCAGCAATCCCCAGGGCGTGCAGATTCAAGGCAACACCGAGATCAAGGCCGACCAGAAAAGCACTGCCGCCGTAGCCGTCGGTGAAGGCAACGTTGCCAAGAACACTGCCGGTGCCATCAAGGGTGGCACCCAAATTCAGGGCAATACCAAGATCAAAGCTACGCAAAAGAATGCGTCGGCTGTCGCTGTCGGCAAGAACAATGCTGCTGCCAACGAAGCTGGACAGATCGGCGGCAAGTAATTCCCCGTCCGGGAAATGGAAAAAGCCAGGCAATGCCTGGCTTTTTTATGGGCATTTTCTGAAACGTCCAAGGTTATAACGCATCGCCAATAATCTTGACGAGCACTCTTTTCTTTCTTCGGCCATCGAACTCACCATAAAAAATCTGTTCCCAGGGGCCAAAATCAAGTTCGCCTTTTGTGACGGCCACGACGACTTCACGGCCCATTATCTGCCGCTTTAGGTGAGCATCGCCGTTGTCTTCACCTGTGCGGTTGTGCCGATAGCGTGAAATCGGTTCATGGGGCGCCAGTTTTTCCAGCCATTCCTCGTAGTCCTGATGCAACCCGGATTCGTCGTCATTGATAAATACAGATGCTGTGATATGCATCGCATTGACCAGAAGAAGACCTTCGGTAATGCCGCTTTTTTTCAGGCACTGATTGATCTGGGGGGTGATATTGACGAAACCTCTGCGGGTGGGGATTTCAAACCAAAGCTCTTCCCGATAGGACTTCATACGATATTTTCCAGGGGTTGCAGAAAAATAGGAGCTTGATAGTTTAGGAAAACAGATTGATTTTAAAAGAATAATGCTTCCGAGGATCAATCATATTCCAGTTCGTGAATTCTGGCAAAAATCAGCTTGCGCGCTTCACGATTTACTGCAAGATCAAGGGCTTCAATCAACGAAATGATATCGTCCCAGAGTTTGTTTTTTTTGCAGTATGCAACAATATCATTGGTATCCATGGCGTTACCCTGTTTTCCGTATCCCTAGCAAACTAGGTATTAGTAAAGCGGTTTTGTTGATCTCATGCCCCGGCAAATCCTGCTCTCATGGTGTTAATTACGGCAAAAAGCTGAAGTTCTATATGTTCTTGTGCCTGTTGCTCTGTAATGATTCCCCTTGCCTTCAGAAAAGCATAAAGCGCGCCCATACCACGAGTAACGGCAAAATGTTGGCGAAGGGCTTGCAAATAGGCCATCGCAAGGCAATGTGGCAAACATTTCATGAGCGGTCAGTTGCCGGTTACAGGGGTAAGGTGGCAACAATTGCGTAGACCACAAGAACCCCAAAGCAACTCACCGAAACAGGGTCATAACCTGAAATTGCACAGGACTTTGTTCGATAAGAATATTTTGTGAGGAGAGGCGCATCAGGCTTGTGTCAACCTATACCGAATCCCCGGGTCGTACAATATGTACGACACCACATCTATTCGGTTAAAACAACGCACAGTCTTTTGGCACATGGGCATCGCGACATGACCGTACAACATCATCTAACAAACAAACTTTTTTTCTCCCAGTGGCTGATCTTGGGGGTAGCCTTTTTGACCCTCGGCAGTGTCACCTGTTTCAATCTCTATCTGGAGCGTGGTCGTACCCAAAGTCGCGAACAAGCGCGGCTGCTAACCCAGGCAAGGGTTATCCAGGAGAACATCGGTCAGAACCTGATGGCAACCAAAGACGTGCTGAAGGGCTTGCGCAAATCCTTGCCAAAGGGACAGAGCAACCCAGACCTGAATGATCGCCTCAAGGTGCTAAGTGACGCCATACCCGGGGTGCGCACCCTGTTTATCCTTGATGCCACCGGCACCATACGTGCTGCCAGTAGGTCGGAACTGCTCGGCAAAAACTTCAGCCAGCGGGACTATTTCAAGGTACCACAGCAGCATCGGAATGCAGACACATTGTATGTATCGCCTCCTTTCCGCACCGTCCTTGGAAATTTTCTCATTAACGTGGGAATAATGATTCCTGGTCCCCGAGGTGAGTTTGCCGGAGTTGTCACCGCTGCCCTGGATCCGCAGTATTTCGCTCCCCTGCTGGATTCCGTGCGCTACGCGCCGGATATGAGGGTCGGCATTGTTCACGGGGATGGCGATGTTTTTATGTTTGTGTCCGAACTGGCTCATGTTGCCGACAAGAATCTAGCCCAGCCCGGTTCCTCTTTCAGCCTGTATCGAACCAGTGGCCAAGCTGCCAGCGTATCCACCGACATTGCATACTTCTCTGGCGGGAAGCGCATGATTGCGTTTCGCACCTACCAGATGAGCAACCTCAATCTTGACAAGCCACTGGTGGTGATTGCGGATCGGGACCTGAATGAAATCTATGCTGGTTGGCGCCATGATGCCCTGGCGCAGGGCGTGCTGTATGGACTGATTACCCTTGCCTCCATCTTGTGGCTTTACCTGAACCAGCGCCAACAGCGGGAAACCAGTAGGCAGGCGGTCGAAGTCGCCGAGGTGCTACGCGCTACACATGCCCTGATCAAGGAAAGCGAAGAAAAATACAAGGCAATCATCGAAACTACCGATACGGGCTATGTGATTCTGGACGCTAGAGGCAGGGTGAGCGATGCCAATAGCGAGTACGTCAGACTTTCAGGCCATACCAGGCTGGAGGAGATCGTCGGTAGAAGCCCGATGGAATGGACTGTCGAGCATGACCGTGAGCGCAATGCCACTGAGGTTGAGAAATGCCTGAAGACTGGTTCTGTACGCAATCTGGAAATTGATTATGTCGATGGATCGGGACAGATAACTCCTGTCGAAATCAATGCAACGGCCATACAGTCTGGAACAAGCTACCAGATATTATCGCTGTGTCGTGATGTTTCCGAACGCAAGCAAAGTGAGCGGCACCGCATTACCCAGGCGGAGGAACAGCGTCGTGCCCTGGTGCGGGAGGTTAACCATCACATCAAGAACAACATTCAGGCCATCTCCGGTATATTGGCACGCCATGCCAAAACTTTGGGCAGGGCAAATCTGGCCGAAAGGGCCATTTTCCACAAGGCAATCGATCAACTGGAAACCATAGCCACAGTGCATGGTCTGCACGCCAGTCACCTGTCGAACCGATGTGGCGTGATTGAGATACTTGACAGCATCTGCCTATTGGCAGAATACAGATTGCGAGAAGAGACTCCCAGCGTTTTCATCAATAAACATTGGTTGTTGGGCGAGAAAGTATTGCTTGCCGAGAGCGAAAGCATTCCTATCGCATTGGTGGTAAATGAATTATTGACAAATGCGGTCAAGCATTGCCGCCGCGAAGCAGGCCGCATCATGCTCCAAGTCAGTGGTGATAAAAACGGCTTGTCGATTCGCGTGAAAAACCAGTACGATAGTAGTACGGCAGTCGGCAAGGGCGCCGGACGCAGCCTGATCGAAGCCTTGTGTGCCAAGGAAGGAGCCAGCATTGAATGGATAGCGGACGGCACAATCATGATTGCCGAAGTCAGGCTTCGTCCCCCGATTATCGAATGACCCGATATCGTTGCGGAGCGTTTGGCCATGAAAAATAGGCGCCATGTCCTGATCGCCGAAGATGACCGGTTAATCCTCTATACCATTGCCGAGGGCTTGCGCGAAGCCGGCTACACGGTTACCTGCGCCAGCGATGGCGAAGAAGCCTGGCAGGTATTTATGAATGCTCCGGCTGACCTGGCGCTGGTCGATATTCGCATGCCCAGGATGGATGGCATTGCCTTAGCGAAGCGTCTACGCGAGTTTTCCGACATCCCTATAGTGTTTCTGACAGCCTTCGACGATCAGGAGCTTGTTACCAACGCTATCGAACTGGGTGCTACTAGCTATCTGGTCAAGCCAGTCACGGTACAGCAGATACTGCCAGTCCTTGCCCTAGTTTTAAACCAGTACGCCACGACGCAGCAACTGAAGGAAAAGGCCCTTAACCTGGAAACCGCGCTCCGGCAGGACAAAGAAATATCCGTAGCTGTTGGTATCCTGCGCGAGCGATTGAAAGTGAGCGAGGCCGAGGCGTTCGAATTTCTGCGCCAGAAGGCGCGACATCAGCGCCGCAAGGTGCTGGATCTGGCTAGGGAGATTGTTTTACCGCCTTGAGCCGGTTCCCCGCCGCAATTGGCATTTTCAATTATGGGCGCATCCCATAATCAGTTTGGAGAATTTGGGGATATAATCAAGCTGTATATTTCGGTCGGCTGCCCAACTCCCGCAGCCGGCAAGCGACAACCCGACCCCCGTTGTCCCAGAGTGAATGGGGCTTTAATTGACTGGATTCTGTGGTCGTTTTTATTGGGTAGGGTTGCGTCTCCGCATTGCGTCGTCTGAATCGGATTCGATTCATTGGAGCGACGCATCCGCATGTCCCTGGCTTTCCTCCTTTTCTCCATCGTTATCGGGTGCAGCTTCCGTCGCCCAATCCTTTATTTCGTTTATCCATCAGCGACAGTAGTTAAACTACCAAAGGAAATGGTTATGCATCAGGGAAAATACTCCTTAAACAAAAGACTTACTGCCATTATTGCCGTAACAATTGCGTGTCTTGCCACCCTGTTTACCTGGGCCTTGTATAACGAAAGAGCCTTGTTGTTCGCAGACCGTCAGGAAAAAATTCGCAACCTGGTCGAGGTTGCTCATAGCGTCGTCGTGCGTAACGAGCAGGCGGTGCGCGATGGTCGTCTTAGCACTGCCGATGCCCAGCGCGCGGCGCTCGATACATTGAGAGGGATGCGCTATGACCGCGAGGAGTATTTCTGGGTAAATGACATGTCACAGCGCATGGTCATGCATGGTGCCAAACCGGAACTTGACGGCAAAGACATGACCGGCTCGAAGGATCCGAATGGCAAGTTACTGTTTGCCGATTTTATTAAGACAGGGGAAAACAATGGCTCCGGTTTTGTCGAATACGACTGGCCCAAGCCTGGGAAGGATGTGCCGGTTGCCAAGGTATCCTATGTGAAAGGTTTCGCCCCCTGGGGCTGGGTTGTAGGCACCGGCATCTATCTAGACGATGTAGAGCAACAATTCAGAAAAGCGGCGATGCATTTCTTGCTGTGGGGGATTCTGATCTCCGCCATCTCCACCGTTCCACTGTTTCTGCTGCGCCGCAGTTTGATCCGGTTGCTTGGTGGCGAACCGCAGCTAGCTGTAGATGCGGCACGGCGTATCGCAGCTGGAGATATCAATACTGGGATTGTCTGCAAGGACGGTGACAAAGACAGCTTGCTTGCTGCCATGCAGGAAATGCAGACACATTTACGCGACATGATTGGAGAAATCATCAAAGGCGCCATAAAACTTGAGGACTCGACCAATGATTTGCTTGTTGCTGCCGAAAACGTGGAAAAACGCGCCCAGCTTCAAAACGAAGCAGCAGCGGAGATAGCTGCTTCAGTGGAACAGATGACGGCCAGCATTTCGCAGGTTTCGGAAAGTTCGCGCGATGCGTATTCTTCCTCGATCCGGGCAGGCGAGCTTGCTGGACAGGGCACGGCGGTTATTGGTGATACGGTAGCCGAAATCAGCAGACTTGCGAGCGCCGTGCATGCCTCGTCAGCTGAAATAGAGGAATTGGGACGCCAGTCCGAGCAGATTTCTTCAATCGTCAATACCATCCGTGAAATTGCCGATCAGACCAATCTGCTGGCGTTGAATGCCGCGATCGAAGCCGCCCGTGCTGGCGAGCAAGGACGAGGCTTCGCCGTTGTCGCTGACGAAGTGCGCAAATTGGCTGAGAGCACGAGTTTGGCAACAACGGACATCTCACAGACTGTTTCAAAGATTCAGACCGGCACTAGCGATGCTGTTTCCAATATGGAAACAGGGGTGGCTCAAGCGAACAATGGGGTTGTCCTGGCAAAACATGCCGGAGAATCAGTGGATAAAATCAGCGAAAGTTCCCGTCATGTGGTGCAAGTCGTCAACGACATCACGTTGGCGCTGAACGAACAGAGTTCCGCCAGCGCCGGGATATCGGAAAGCATCGAACTGATTGCGCGTATGTCCGAGGAAAGTGCAGTAGCGGTAAAGCAAGCGGCTGAAGCCGCGCGTAACCTGAAACAGCTTTCATCTGCGCTTCATGCATCCGTGAATCGGTTTAATACCTGATATTGAGAACGGAATCAGGTGGCAGCAGTATAACAGCAGTCGCCATGAGTGGAGTCTTTACGGTCAAGACTGAAATAAGGTGATATTTATGCAGATTCATGACGCGCCGAATGGCAAACGCCATACCGGCATTGTAAAAGTTGAAATCGGCGGGATTGTTTATCCAGGGCGATTCGAGATCAAGGGAAATACCATTGAGGTCAGATCAATCGATTTGGGTAAAAAAAGCGCCGAGATGCCTGATATCGATCAGCCCGAGCTGATTGCCAAAGTGTTGCTGATAGAGTTGGTGATGTTGGCGCAGCCTCACCTCGACGATAAAGTATCCGTCAATCTGCCCGCATTGGCCGAATTGCTCGGAATGACTGAAGAGCAGAGAGAACAGCTGGTGCTATTGGACAAACTCTGTGCTGTTGACACGAAAAGCATGCCCCATTCGAAAGCTGTGCATGTAAGCTTGAATGAGCTCGATAATGCACTGGCGGAACTTGAACTGATTTTCAGAAATGCTCCCCTCGGCATTCTTACCGTAGCTCCCGAGGCATACGGCAGACGCGTTATACGACGGGCAAATCGTGTGCTGGAACAGACGCTGGGCTATGAATACGGCGAACTGGAAGGCCAGGATACGCGGATATTGTACCCGGACGACGAAGCATACGATGAAATAAGCACGGCTTATACCCGTGTGATATGTGCTGGAAAGGTACATCAAAGCGAGCCATTCTTTCAGCACAAAGCCGGGCATAAAATTGCCGTTGTATTGAGCGGTTCGGCTCTTGATCCTGACCATCCATACAAAGGTGCGATCTGGTTTGTCGAAGACAATACAGAACATAAGCGCAGCCTCGAACAGATTAACCAGCTTGCCTTTTACGATTCGCTTACCTGTCTTCCCAATCGCCGCTTGATGCTAGAACATCTCTTCCGTGGCCTTACTCAGGCAGACCGTTTCGCCCGCCACCTGGCAATCATGTTCATGGATCTGGATCACTTCAAGGATATCAACGATACTTTGGGCCATGATGTCGGAGACGAACTCCTTAAGGTGACTGCTGAAAGATTAAATACCTGCGTGCGTAGCGGGGATACCGTAAGTCGGCAAGGTGGCGATGAATTTGTCATCGTCTTGACGGAAATAACTCACCCGGCGGATGTTACTTTAGTCGCCGAGAAAATTATCAGCACAATAAGAGAACCGGTTATTATTCAGGAACATAAGTTGCATGTTACGGCGAGTATCGGGATAGCCATCTATCCAATCGAGAGTAGTAAAAATCCTATGGAACTGCTTAAAAAAGCAGATATGGCTATGTACGAAGTGAAAAAGGCAGGACGTAATGGCTTCCGGATTTTCCATTAGTATGGCCTGTCATAGCCAGATGCGGAGTGGTGGTTCCATGTCCCGTGCCGCCGGGATTCATCTCTCGCTACCGGTACAGCAGGTGATTCTCCCGTTCGGCCTCCCATGCAACCTCATCCGGTCGCGTCAGCGCCTCTAAATCTCTTGGCATTGCCTCGTTGTCGTCTACCCACTCTCGTAGCAGAGCGGAACCGTTGATCAGGTCGATCGCCAGCCGGTTGTGCTCGTATTCGTAGGGAAAATCCCGCCATAAGGCGTAGTCAGGCTGAAGCCGGCGCAACGCCTTGAAGGCGAGTGATTGCAAGCGCCACGGGCGAAAGTTGGCATGGTCGTAGCTATCGTCTTCGACATGAATCTGGATGCCATTGCATAACTTGCCGGCGTGTTTGTGGAAGGTGGGTTCGAACCAGCACTCGCGCAGACGGCAGCCGGTGAGCCATTGCGGGGCAAGCTTACGCATTTCGGCGAAGATGGCGCGAGCATCGATGTCCGGCGCGCCGAATAGTTCCAGCGGACGGGTAGTGCCCCGACCTTCGGAGAGCGTTGTGCCTTCGAGCATGACGGTGCCGGAATAGGCACGCGCCATCGACAGGTTGGCGGCATTTGGGCTGGGGTTGATCCAGTTGCGCTTGCCCAGCGGCCAGCCGAAGCCGGGGGTAGTGTCCGGTGCCCAGCCTTGCATGGGAATGACTTGGCAATCTACGTTTAGCTTGAGGGTGGCGATGAACCAGCGTGCCAGCTCTCCCATGGTAAGGCCATGGCGCATGGGCAAGTACCCGGCACCGACGAAGCTCTCCCATCCTTGGCGCAGGATAAGACCTTCCACTGGCCGGCCAGCGGGGTTCGGACGATCCAGCACCCACACTGCCTTGCCGTGAATAGCGGCAGCTTCGAGCACGTAGCGCAACGTGGTGATAAAAGTGTAGATGCGGCAGCCGAGATCCTGCAAATCTACCAGCAGCACATCGAAGGTATCCATCATTGCCGAGGTCGGACGACGCACTTCGCCATACAGGCTGAATACCGGAATGCCATGCAGCGGATCGAGAAAATCGGGCGACTCGACCATGTTGTCCTGCTTGTCGCCGCGCAGACCATGCTGCGGGCCGAAGGCAGCAGTAAGCTTAATATCCGGCAGTGCGGCCAGCGCGTCCAGCGTATGGGTCAGCTCGCGCGTCACGGAAGCTGGATGGGCCAGCAGGGCAACGCGGCGGCCAGCCAGTGGACGGCGCAGGGAGGCATCTTCGATCAGGCGGTCAATGCCGAATTTAACGGTAAAGGTCATAGTGTTTCAGGTGGCGTGAGGCTCAGGATAAATCCATCGCGATGATGAAAGTCAGGCTGGGTGGCGTGATGCGTCAGAGCCCAGTAACTGCGGCTACCATCCGTTGCTTCGACAACCGCCGCCAGACCGATCTGGAAGCTTGCGCTGGAAGCCGGGGAGGGTAGTAGTGCGGGGGCCAGGATTGCATCCAGTTCCAGCCGCTCAGGAAACTGGCGCACGGTAATCTCCGGGGCGACATCCAATGCGGTGGATTTCTCGCGCTGTCGATAGTCGGAAAAGACATAGGCTGCCCATTGTCCCGAGGGCGAAAAATTAAACTCGCGGTAAGCCGAGTTTCCCTTGATGGCAATAAAGGCCTCGAAGCAGGTATGTTCCCACAAACCGTCGACAAATGCGGGCAGCTGCGGAGCAGGGATGTGTATCTGGTCAATTTGGCTTTTGAGCCGAAAGGCAAGCAACAAACCGCCGGTTATCGTCAACGATAGCTGTACTTCGATGTTCCTGATACTAGGAGATATCGTTGCAGGGTGACAATGCAGGGTGGCAGTTTGGCAATGAGACACGGATAGCCTGACCTTCTTCGAGGTGGCGTGAATTTGGAGTACAAAAGCGATACTTTACTCTGCCGCAAGGCAGTCACGCCACAGAGTATCATCGAATTGAGGGAACGAGATTGAATGGACTCCCATGTGCTGATTAATTTCATACACGATAGAAAAGTCACGATTCTGGATGCAGAGATGTGGCTCTGGCGACAGGTATCTGGAATAATCTTCCTATTGAAGTAAATTCTCCAAGAACCGGCCATGGTGCCATTCATAAGAAATCGAGGGGGGGCAGTGCGATGATTGTCATAAAAAACCTATTGAATAAATTGATAATTATCTTTTCCCCATGTCAATAATTCCCCGCCTTCCTCTTTCCCGATCCGAATACCTGAGGACATTCGAAGCCGAAATCGATGTCCTGGGAGAACACCTGATCTGTGTTCGCGGGCGTCTCGAAGAGTATCGAGTCACTCTCGAGCACGAATGGTTCCTGCGCACACCCGAATACGAAGTTGTTGCCGCTTCCGCACGTCAATCTCGTGGCGATGAAGATCATGTGTCACCAGAACTGTGTAACCGCTATCCAAAAATAAAAGGCGTACGGATAGGACAAGGGTTTTCAAAGCGCATAAAGGAAGCGCTGGGACAAGATTTGCCTGGCCACGAAGAACATCTTTTGCTGGCTATCGAGATGGCGCGTGTCGGCCAGCAGGTTTTTCAATTCTCGCCGGAATTCCTGTCCCGTTTCTCGCTCAAGCCGGAAATGCGTTCAACTGACGCTTTGCTTACCTGGGAAATGGACAGGGCCTACCTAGCGGGACTTCCCAACTCCTGCTACACCTATCTCGATGCGAATGCTGAACAGTTCCGGGAGCGGGAGATCGTTTCTCATGTTGGTCCCGACATAACTCAGCCCAAACCCGGAACGCAGCGCGCATTCTGGCGCAAGAAGCATGTATCGATCCGCCAGTTGCCCGGAGAGGGCAAGACCATTTACGTGTGCGAAAGCGGAATGCAGGACTCGCTCCACGATATCGTCGTCCGCTTCAACGTCTCTAGCGATGGAACGATTTCCGATGCAAGCAGCGTCGCAACGCGCCTTCCCTACACAGTCCTGTGTGAGCATCCTCAAACGCGGGTAGGCGCGTTAAATGGTATGCAGGTCACAAATAAATACGTTGCCCAGTTAGCTGAAACAATCGGTGGGTCAAATGGTTGCACCCACATGTTCGATCTCTCCATAGATTGCCTGCGGCTTTTCCTGTTTAATTAGGGTTCGATTAATCCCAGGTAAGGCAAGGCAGATGCCCACCCTGCAAATTCGTTCTCTTGCAGTCATAGTCGCTTGTTTGGCCTTGACGGTTCATTCTGGGTCGGCAGCGACTGACGATACTCAAATACCAGCAGTAACTTCCCCATCGCTGGAATCCTCGGATGCCATGTTGGTTGCGAAAATCAGGCAAGCGGCGCACCCTCTTGCCGGAAATCCTGGCGACTATGATCCCTTGATGGCGTTGATCGGGGACGCCAGGATTGTCATGATCGGCGAGGCAACCCATGGCAGCCGCGAGTTTTATCGAGAGCGCGCGCGGATTACGCGCCGCTTGATCGAGGAAAAGGGCTTCAATGCGGTCGTGATTGAGGCTGATTGGCCGCAGATTCGGCGCGTAGATCAATATATCCGAAGTATTGGCACAGATTCCAGCGTGGAACAGGCGCTTTCTGAAATTGTGCGGTTTCCGCGCTGGGCATGGCGCAATATGGAATTCCGCGATTTTGCCGAATGGATGCGAAAATATAACGCGTCTCGTTTAACCCGCATGGTCGGGGTCTATGGCATGGACTTATACAGCGTTCCCGAATCGGTTGAAGCTGTCGTCAGCCATCTCGAACAGCGTGATCCAGTGGCCGCGTCAAAGGCCCGCACACGCTATCGTTGTTTCTCCCGTTTTGTCCATGATCCTTATGCTTACGGGCGCGCAGTCGCGTTAAAAAAAGCGAGGTCGTGCAAGAAGCAGGTGCAGCAACAATTCAAGGACATCCAGCACCGTTTTGCAGCAAGCACTCATGATGCCGAACTATTCTCCGCATTGCAGGATGCGCGGGTGGCAAAAAACGGCGAAGCATACTACCGTGTGCAGCACCGAAATTTCACCGCTTCCTGGAACCTGCGTGACCGGCATATGGCGGAGACTCTCGACGCGCTCATGAGGCACCTTGATTCGTCTGGCGACCAACCTGCCAAAATCGTTGTTCTGGCGCATAACTCTCACCAAGGGGATGCGCGTATGAGCGATCAGGCGATGGTCGGGGAGTTGAATGTCGGCCAGTTGATGCGCGAACGGTACAGGCAGGATGTGGTTCTCGTCGGTTTTACGACCTACGTGGGTACTGTGCGGGCCTCCTCCGAATGGCGGGAGTCCGACGAGGTGAAGAATGTGCTGCCGGCACTGGCGGGCAGTATACCTGCCTTGTTTCACGAAGCAGGGAAACCCGACACGCCCAATTTCCTGCTGCGCTTTCGCGACAATGAAACCCTGGCTAAAGACCTGGAACATAACCGGCTGGATCGCGTCATCGGTGTGCTATATCTACCTCAAACCGAACGTACCAGCCACTATTACAACGTCCGCCTGTCGAGGCAGTTCGACGCTGTTATCCATCTGGATGTGACACATGCGGTTGAACCGCTCAACTAACTAACTGATGGTCTTGGGAAATGCCCTCAACGCTAGCCCATACAGACTGATCCCGACCAGAACGACAGCATTGAATCCAAGGTGTATGGCCAGTAAAGTGGCAAAAATGGCGCTTACCACCGAAGTACAGGCATTTACGCCCCAGGCCCATGGCACGAGCCGGGGGGTGTGGTGTCTTACCTGCGCCAAGCCAAGAGGGAAGGGCATTCCCATGAAAAAAGCCAGTGGAGCGATCAGGATTAGCGCAATGACGATCTTGAACCAGTCAGCCAGCCCCATCAGGAGCGGAAATAATGATGGCAGCGAGGCCAGGTAAGTAATTGCGATTCCGGCGATGGCTACCACCACGCCAAATGGCAGCTGCCCGCTATTCCCCCATCGCTGTGAATAACGGCTTCCCAGGCCGGCGAACAGCAGGAACGCGCACAACACTACCCCCACCGCGTAAAGCGGGTGGCTAAGGAACAGGATGAATTTCTGGATAAAGGCGATTTCCAGGAACATGAAGGAACAACCGAGCAACGCAAAATAGCTGGCGACCTGCCCGCATTTGAGCGTCCCGCATTCCAACTTTCTTTTTGCCAGCCATAGTGGCAGCAAGATCAGCAGTACGCTTGCCAGCGTTGCCTGGAGCAGGGTCGCAACCAGCACCGGGTAACCCCATTCCATCAGGGGCAAGCCGCCTTGCTGCTTGAGGCGGATGAATTCAGGCAGTGACTGCCATTTGAAGAAATGGAAGAAATAAGGACGATCATCGGTGGCGGGGGCGACATTGAATTTGTAGCGCGTCAGGAAATCTTCCCAGCCACTTCCCACCAGCGCTAATGCGCCTTCGCGGAAATAGGGCTGATCCAGCAGATTGTAGCGAGCCTTCTCTGCTGAAAGGTCTCCGGGGAGGTAATCGATGTCGAACGATCGGGCACGGCAGAACTCGCGCAGGCGTGCCAACTCGTCCGCCGTGAAGGAGCCGTTCTTCACCATCAGGGTCGCGGTTTTCCAGCCGCGAATCAGGGCGAGCCTCGTGCCGGGATCGCTTGCTCCGGATTGCTCCAGCGCGGCAACCGCGGTTGCGAAGAGTTTCAGGATGTCGCGCGGCGGCAGGGTAACCCAGCGCGTCAGCGCGAGCATGCCGCCGGGCTTTAGATGGCGCAGGTATTCCCGCAGTCCTTCTACCGTATATAAATAGTTTTCAGAGAGCGAATAGAGGCCTGCCGAGGAAGCACCAAAGGCATCGAGCAGCGCAACCTGGATCAGGTCCCAAGATTCGCTGCTTTTGGCGACAAAGCCTCGAGCTTCGCCAATGTGCAACTTGAAGCCGGGAAGGCTGTAGGGGCGTCCCGAGTAATCGCCGTAGCGCTCCTGGACTAATTTGGCCATCTGGGCATTGAGTTCCGCTGCATCCAACCGAGGAACGCGATGATAGTAAGCTTGCAGCAAATCGGAGCCAGTGCTGGCGCCCAGCACCAACACCGTCGGTTCCTGCAACAGATGATAGGGCAGGGCGGAAGTAAGGAAGTCCAGGTAGGAGAGCGATTCGCGACGACCATCGAAATGGGTGATCGGCGACAAACCGTCGCCATCGACAAATACGCCCAATTGCTTCGGTATCTCGGTGCTGACGTTGAGGCTCAGGCCTGGCGCATGGCGGAAGGGGATGCTCGGGCTGTCCACCACGGTGAGCAGCCCGAGTGGACTGGATTGCTGGTCGATTACGCGGGCACTCTGGATGCGCAGCGCGGACGACAAATCCTTGTATTCAGACAGGCGCAATTCTCCCGGAAGCAACAGCAACGTTATTCCGGCCACGAATGCCAAACCTATTCCAGGCAGGGGCCTCCACACGATTGCGCTTGCTGCCAATGCCAGCAAGCCGAGCAATTTCAGCGCCGCCATTGGCATCAGGATGAAAAGCGCCAGCAGGATGCCCAGGCAGCCGGTTCCCGCTCCCAAGATATCGGCAGCGTAGACAGGGTGTTCTTGTCCGGGAAAACGGCTGAAAGTCAGGCAGATGCAAAGCGCGGCAAAGAAAAACGGCACAACCATCAGCAGATAGATGTAAGCGAGACGTAAGGGTTGTGCTGGGTCCCAGAGTATTTCCAGCGGATTGAAGCCCGCCTGCTGTACCGCAAGAAAACAGCAGACAGCCGAAATGCCGAACAGCATCGCCGCAGTCGAAAACGCCAGCCGGTAGCGCGCCAGCAGCCAGTTCTCTGCCACCATGACGAAAGCGCCTGCCGCACCGTAACCCAGCAAGGCCACGCTGATGATCATGTAGGCGAAATGGTGCCACTGGATAATCGAGAGCATCCGCGTTAGCAGGATTTCGTAGCCAAGAGCGGCAGCGGAAATCAGGGAGACCGCCAGCAAGGGCGGTTTCTCGATGATGGAGGTTGCGGCTCGCATCATGCTATTCCCCATTGTAATCAGTGTCTCCCGGTCAATGGCACGAAATTTACAGGCAACACCTGCCGGGTAATGATCGAGCCATCCTGGCGCTTCTCAATAAACATCAGATACTGGGTCATGAATTGGGCGCCAACGGGGATAACCATGCGCCCGCCCGGTCTGAGCTGTTGAATCAGGGGAGGGGGGATGTGGCTTGCCACGGCGGTAACCATAATAGCGTCGAACGTACCATGTTCCGGCCAGCCATAGTAGCCATCGCCCAGCTTGGTGGTCACATTATAGCCGAGGGACTTGAGGGTTATGGCTGCCTGCATGGCCAAAGGCTCGATGATTTCAATGGAGTAAACGGATTTGGCTAACTCCGCCAGCACGGCCGCCTGATAGCCGGAGCCGGTGCCGATCTCTAGAACGGAGTCGCCTGGCTTAAGTTGCAGCAGGTCGGTCATCAGCGCGACAATCAAAGGCTGTGAAATCGTCTGACCATAGCCGATTGGCAGCGGTCGGTTCAGATAGGCGTTGTGGATTTGATCTGCTGGAACGAATCGGTGCCGTGGCACCCTTGCCATCGCTGTGGCCACCTTGGCATCCAGAACCGGACGACCGGTTTCAGCAGCAGTCTGGGCGATATAAAACGCCACTTCCTTGAGCAAATTCGCGCGTTTGGCGGCTAATTCGTCAGCGGCATAGACGCCTGTCGCCAGGAAAATAATAAATGAGATCAATAGCCTAAACAAGTCCGTCGCTCTCTCAAACCCGATTGCATGTGGGTGTCAAAAAAACTGATGCCTGCTTTCATTATATGGATCATCATAAGAATAAACAGGACGACCTAAATGGTGATGACGACATTTCGCTTTTATGAGGAGTTGAACGATTTTCTGCCGGCGGAGCGACGCAAGCGGGAATTCGAGTCTCCTAGGCGCTTGGGGTACCCCATACCGAAGTCGAATTGATTCTAGTCAATGGCGAATCGGTCAGTTTCGACCGCCTGTTGCAGCATGGTGACCGCGTGGCCGTCTATCCCAAATTCGAGACGTTCGATATCACGCCACTATTGCGCTTGCGAAAGCTCCCTTTGCGCGAGATACGCTTTGTCGCTGACGCTCATTTAGGGGGACTCGCCAACCTGCTGCGCATGACTGGCTTCGACACGCTTTACGACAATAACTTCCAAGACAACGAGATCGTGGCGATTGCTGTGCGCGAGGATCGCATTGCGCTTATGCATGACCGCGAATTGCTCAAGCATCGGGAACTTACGCACGGCTGCTACGTGCGAGCGCTGAAACCATCGCAGCAACTGCGCGAGATATTCGGGCGGCTCGACCTAGCGCGGAGCGCCCGACCATTCACGCTATGCCTGCATTGCAACGCACCATTACGCATCATTGATAAGGTACTGGTGCTGGAACAATTGCCACCGTCCGTCCGTGAGCATTTCGAGAGATTCAGCACCTGCGATGTTTGTCGGCGCGTTTTTTGGGAAGGTTCGCACTGGCGGCGCATGAGCGAGCTGGTAAACGAGGTAATGCAGCCCGCTGAAGACCGCGAATGACGGGTTATTTCGACGTGGAATCAACCACAAACGGTTCGCCAATAGAGAAAAAGGCACCATCCGATAGATAGTGGATAGTGCGGTGGCTTTCGTCCTTGAAATGCCAGCAGCCATTAGAAAACACATCAGGATCGGCCCAGGCGGCAACGACTTCGCCAATAAAGAGATCGTATTTTTTCTGATTGGCAGGCTCGGAAATAACGCGGCATTCCAGCCAACCGAGGCATTCATCGACCAAGGGAGATGAGATTTTTTGTCCTGAAGAATAGGTAAGTCCAAGTTCGGAAAACTTGTCACCGTTACGGCCGGATATTGAACCGACTGCCATGGTAGCTTTGGCAAGCGCGACAGAGGGAATATTGATCGCAAATTCGCCAGAAGCTTCGATTAGTTCGCGCGTATAACATTCGCTGTTAATGACTGCCAATACCTTCGGTGGATTGAAATCCAGCGGCATTGCCCAAGTCACGGCCATAACATTTTGCTTACCCGCATGAGCGCTTGAGACTAGCGTAGTGGGGCCAAGATTGAGTAACCGGGTAGCCAGAGAAAGATCGACGGATGCACGATTTTGTATTTTCATGATATGAATTGGCCCTAATGTGACCGAATATGAACTGAAAGTCGCGATGATATACGAGGATTTGCCTTAAGTTACATTAACGCTGTTTGGTTTATTAGTTCGCATAATGTATATTATGTCAAATAATGAAGCTTCCTCAAATATGTCCGATTGTACTGAAATCAAGTTAAAATCTTATTAACGGAGGTGTGGCAGAGCGGTTGAATGCACCGGTCTTGAAACATCGAGCCCTACAGGAGAAATCCTGGAGGTGAAAGGAATCAAATTCGGAGAACCCCCTGGCCTAACGCCGAGGCAACGCCGAGCCAAGCCCTGAGTCCAACCAGGGAAGGTGTAGAGATCAGACGGTTCCCGCCTAAGGCAGCAAGGCTAAGGCGAAGGCATGATCCAGCCCACGAACGAAGGCACAGCCTTTGGCGGTGAAAACCGAAGTGAGGACGGAAAACCGGCAGGGGCTTACGCCCCTCGTGAGTTCGAATCTCACCACCTCCGCCAGCTATCATCAGGGCTGACTGTTTGTCGGCTTGCAGCCAGTGAAAGAAATTGCAGGCCCATCCGCAAGTGTCGTCACGTCGCCATTAACTTCAAGCACAGCTATACCGTTGCTGTAGCGTGTGCCGGAGTCGGTTGTGACCTTGTCCAGGCGAACTTCCCGCTCAGGATAGATAACCCACGCTGCGTTACCGTTATCAAGATATCGCACATAGAAACGCTTGGCGTTATGGCATTGGTACTCCGTTGCATTGGGTGGCGTACGCGGCCGATCCTGAGCCTTTGGCCCATCGAACGGCCAGATGTTGATACTTCCACTGCAACCGGACAAGAGTAAAGATAACAAGATGGTGCTGAACAATACCGTGTATCTGATTTCCATGTAAGCGCGCCTAGAATTCTCAGGTTTGCAATGTTGCCACAGATCAGTATTTCTTGACAGAACCCCCTCCTCTATTCGCCTCCCCACGCTTCATGACAGTGAGGCAGCATAGTGGATCGCATCATTCTGTGACTATGATATTCAATCTCCTGCCGCATTCAAGTTGTTGCCAACAGTCTGAGCCGGCTTCCTAAGCCCTACATACTATGCAGACGCGCCATGATACAGCCTGCCACTTCAGAAAGTGGTGCCACCTCGCCAAGCGCTCCCACCTGGGCAGCCTCGCGCGGCATGCCGTACACAACACAGGACTCCTGATCCTGTCCGATGGTCCATGCTCCAGTCTGGCGCATCTCCAGCAATCCCTGCGCTCCATCCTTGCCCATGCCAGTGAGAATTACGCCAATAACATTTTGACGCAGGCCTGCCGTCACAAGCGAGCGGAACAAAACATCTACAGAGGGTCGATGCCGATTAACAGTCTCCGATTTCACTAGCTCGGTAACAAAGTTGGTGCCGTTTTTTCTGACCAGCAAATGCGAGTGTCCCGGTGCAAGATAGGCATGTCCGGGTTGAATGCGTTCTCCACCTTGCGCCTCCACGACACGAATTTTGCTAAGCATATCGAGCCTTTTGGCAAACGAGGGCGTAAACGATTCTGGCATGTGCTGCACCATCACGATGCCAGGAACCTCTGCCGGAAGAGCAGCCAGCACCGCCTTGATTGCTTCCGTACCTCCGGTCGAAGCGCCGATGGCGATCAGTTTTTGGTTTAACACATGCGGGCTGAGCGCGGTTTTCCCATCAGGAAATTCGGCTAATGACGACGTTACTGGCCGACGAACGCTTCCCGCAACAGTCGTGCTGGCAACCCTGCCCCCGAGACGAGCGGCACGGGCCGCACGAATCTTGTCGCGTATATCTTCGGCATAGTTCTGCATTACAGAAATGTTTTCCACGCGGGGTTTCGATACAAAATCGACTGCGCCAAGCTCAAGCGCCCGCAAAGTAACCTCCGAGCCACGTTCGGTTAGCGATGAAATCATCACAACCGGCATTGGGCGAAAACGCATGATCCATTCGAGAAAGGCAAGACCATCCATTTTCGGTATTTCGACATCAAGCGTAAGCACATCCGGATTCATCGCCTTGATCATCTCAAGAGCGCTAGTCGGATCTGGCGTAGCGCCAACCACCTCGAGATCTGGTGTGCCATCGATGATTTCAGTCAGCAATCTACGCATCAGCGCAGAATCATCAACGATGAGAACCTTGATGGTCACAGTTTATCCTTATGAAAAAGCTCAATACCGCCCGACACTGGAACATCGGTGAATTCCTTCATGCGCGGCGGCAAGGTGTCATTGTGCCTGCGCATCAATTTCTTCATCAGCATACGGCTTGTTCGAGGTGGTTGCATAACTCACCCGGTAGCACCTTTACCGCCTCGACTTCGTCAATCCTTGTCGTAATAACGGTTATTTACGAGATGCTCGACAATACCTGGCTCAACTCAAATCATTGTTTGCAGTCCGTGCGTTCATAGACAGTACGTCCTAGTGGGCGGAATAAATCAGCCGCGTGAAGAAAGCTCTCGGAATGACCGGCAAAAAGCAGCCCCTTTTCACTCAATAACTGCACGAATTTTTTCAGAATTTCATATTGTGTCGGTTTGTCAAAATAAATCATCACGTTGCGACAGAAAATAATATCAAAAGGCCCTTTCACTGGCAGGCTGGCATCGAGCAGATTGACCTGGGTAAAAGTGATCAGCTTTTGCAGGCTAGGCTGTACGCGCACATAGCCTGCTTGGTCGCCAGCACCTTTAAGGAAAAAGCGCCTCAATCGCTCTGGCGAAAGCTTCTCGACACGATCCATCGAATAAACGCCCTTTTGTCCCGTGGCAAGCACAGTGGTATCAATATCACTGGCAATGATGTTCACTGGTGGTGTATCGCTATTGAATATCTCGCAAGCGGTCATTGCTAACGAATATGCTTCTTCGCCGGTCGACGCAGCTGAACACCAGATGCGTATCGAGCGGCGATTGTCGCTTTCCGCCAAGTATTTGGCGAGAATATCGAAATGGTGGGATTCGCGAAAAAATGAAGTGAGGTTGGTCGTCAGAGAATTTACAAAGGTTTCGAACTCCTGGTCATCGCCGCTCTCAAGATGCGCCAGGTATTCCGCGAACGTGCGGTAGTTCAGGGTGCGCAACCGCCGCGCCAGACGGCTATACACCATGTCCTGTTTGATCGGCCCCAATGAAATGCCAGCATGCTCATATATCAGTTTGCGAATGCGCTCGAAGTCATCCGGCGTAAAGCGGAACTCCCGCTCAGGCATCTGCGGCAAATACGCAGGGGCGTGCGATTTTATTGGATTGACGCTCATGCTGGATGGCACCGTTTACAACTCATATATTTAATCCGCTGGCTGCATTCTTCCCCATCCCTTGCCCATCAAGAATGAGTGCCGGAGAAAGAAAAGTCCAGGAATTCGCCAAATTGGAAGAAGAAGCAGTGAAATCAGGTGACCGGAATTCGGCAATACACTGCTTGCCAGATATCAGGCAGTAGATCGCTAGGTTGCATCAGGCTACCGAAACTTGGCTATCAGAGCAAGCCGCCGAGCTCACAGCAGTTGGTTCCTATGCCCTGACATGCTATGGCGAATGTTCCTTGCGCCGCCTTTTTGCGCAAAGTCCTTGTGTGATAATTACGTATCGTTACAATACTTGTCCATTACCCCCGTCCAATCCCTTTTTGATTGAAGATGGATGTACGGCGGCTTCTAAAGGGAGACAGAAATTATGGGCCTGCTTGACGATCTTAAAAGGCAAGCTGAAGAAATCAAGCAAGATGGATTGACGCGTGTTGATACAGCACTTGAAAATACACAGCAAGTTGACCAGAAGCTGCGAATGGCGTTCAAGTATCTCAACGACCTCGGTAGCCAGCTTAGTGTCGTCAAACCCACCACGCCTCGAACTTTTGACTTAAGTACCTTTGGTCGTTTCGAGGGTTTGCGCCTATGTGATTTCTTTGTGGACTACCGCACCAAGCGATTGTTTGACAAAGAGATGTTCGATACCATCGACATGACTTTCAAGCAGACCTCGGATCAGGCGCTGACGATCAAGCGCGAACTCGAACCAAACGTGAATAAATTGCAGGATTATTTAACCAGCAGCAATTTGCGTTTCGAAATACAGAAGTTCACCAACGAACGCAAGATTCTGACTCATGCAATCTTCAAGATTCCTAGCGAGGTGAGGTCGGAAATAAAAATCTCTGGCGACCATGATAAGGCGAACATTACCTTCGCAGTCCGTAACGTCGAGTTTTTCGGTACTTATAGCGTTGTATTTGCCGCAGCCGATATCAATGAACATTTACTGGAAGAATTTGCCAAGATGCTGCTTGGTCAACCCAATACCTTTCGCACTACCGGCAATTATCAAACCCTACAGCGCCCGGTACCAGTTGCCAATCTTGGCTGAACCCGCTGATTATTCGACATGCTCAAGGAAAAGCCCGGCTCCATGGACATGGAGACCGGGCTTAATTTTCAGACCTAAACAGCCAGGATTTCCTGGCTATTCACGGATGAGCTAGTAAAGCTCAGCTCTGTTTTCTGGTGAGCTTTTCCTTGATGCGCGCCGACTTGCCGGAACGCTCGCGTAGGAAGTAAAGTTTGGCGCGGCGCACGGCGCCACGGCGCTTCACCTCAATGCTGGCAATAAGCGGCGAATAGGTCTGGAATGTACGCTCGACACCCTCCCCCGAAGAAATTTTGCGTACGATAAAGCTGGAGTTCAAACCACGATTGCGCTTGGCAATGACAACCCCTTCGAAAGCCTGTACGCGCTTGCGTTCGCCTTCGACGACATTCACATTCACGATGACGGTATCGCCCGACGCGAAGTCGGGGATAGTCTTGCCCAAGCGGGCTATTTCTTCTTGTTCAATTTGCTGAATCAAATCCATGGTTACACTCCTTCAAGGTCATGGCCATTGGCCGTTCACGCAGAGCAGAAAAACCTGATGCGCGCGCTTTCTTGTTATGAACCTCCCTGTTGGCTACTTCGAGGCTCATTGCAACAACACTACTTCTCTGTAGCTTCCCGCCTGAATTCTGCCAGCAGGTCTGCTTCTTCACAACTTAATATCCGTCTTTCAATCAGTTCCGGGCGTCTCAGCCAAGAACGCCTCAGCGCATGTTTCAAACGCCAGCGCCTGATCTGTTCGTGGTGCCCGGAGAGCAAGACTTCCGGCACCGGCATTCCTTCATACACTTCCGGCCGCGTGTAATGCGGGCATTCCAGCAATCCTGCGGCAAACGACTCCTGTGCCGCAGAATCGGCATCGTTGAGCGCCCCCGGCAATTGCCTCACCGTTGCATCAATCAACGCCAGCGCGGCAATCTCGCCACCCGAGAGGATAAAATCACCGAGCGATATTTCCTCATCCACGCAGCGCTCAATCAAGCGTTCATCGACCCCTTCATAACGGCCGCATAACAGGATCGCTCCCGCCGACTTCGACAACTCGACGACTCTCGCATGTGTCAGCGGCCGTCCCTGCGGCGACAGGTAGATCACTGGCGCCGCGAGGCGTCGCTGCTTTGCCGCCGCAATCGCCTTTTCCAGCGGCGCGGCCATCATTACCATGCCGGGACCGCCGCCGTAAGGCCGATCATCGACCGTACGGTAATTATCTTCTGCAAAATCGCGCGGGTTCCAGCTGCTCAACTGCCACAACTCGCGCTCCAACGCGCGCCGGGTAATGCCCGACTGCGTCACCGCAGCGAACATCTCCGGGAACAGGGTGATGACATCGAAAGACAACCCCGCAGTGCTCATCTATTCGTCACCAGTCCGCACCCCATTCGACACGGATTACTCCTTGTGCGACATCAACCTGTCGTACCACCTGCGCCACGAACGGCAACAGCCGCTCACACGAAGCATCAGCTTCCCCAACTTTCGCGCAACGTACACAGAGTATCTCGTGTGCTCCGCTGCTAAGCAGTTCAGCCACCCTGCCGAACGACTCGCCCTGCAAATTTACAACTTCCAAGCCAACCAGATCAGCCCAATAAAATTCATCCTTGGCCGTATCCGGAAGCGCTTCATGCGGCATCCCGACAAAAAAGCCATCCAGTGCTTCCGCCGCATTCCGGTCATCGACGCCTTCGAGTTTGGCGATCAAGCCCTTGCCATGCATGCGCATGCCTTGCAGCAAGCACGGTCTCCACTTTCCGCTGTCCGGGTCGGCGCACAGCCACCATTGAGGCTTTTCCTGCCATGCTGCCGGGTCGTCCCCAAAAGGATGCAGTTTTACCCAGCCTTGTACGCCATAAGGACTGACTATGCGCCCAAGGACAATCATGCCCTGGGTCACCTTACAATCCTCCTCCGACAAACTCAGGCAGCTAGCGGCGTAGCGGATTGTTTGACGAGGCGAGCGGCAGTCGGCGACAACTGTGCGCCCCTGCCTTGCCAGTAGGCAACGCGCTCCTGATCCACACGAAGACCGACTTCGCTTTCAGCAGCATTCGGATTGTAGAAACCGAGGCGCTCGATAAAGCGCCCATCGCGGCGATTGCGCGAATCGGTCACAACCATGTGGTAGAACGGGCGTTTTTTGGCGCCGGTGCGAGTGAGACGAATAACAACCATTTATCGTTACCTGGAATCTGAAAAAGTCGGTGATTATAGGCAGAAAAACCGCTATAAACAATAGCCGGCCTTGCTGCACTTGGGTTAATAGCGGAAAGTTCGTGTTTCCCGATAGCGGCCGTTGCTTTTTTATTATTGAGACAGTCCCAGTTTGGAGGCCGTAACTGCGCTGCTTCTTATTTCCTTGAACTCAGTACTGACCTGACTAACGAGAGCAGTTCATCGTGACCGGACCCTTTATTCCAATACCCGGCAATATCAAGTTTGGCCCCAAAGGCAGGCACCCCAATATCTTGAATTCCTGAACAAAGGAGCACTGGAGCTACATTTTTAAGCTGAGGAACAATATCCTGAAATAATTCTTGATCTTGCTCAAGATAAAAATCAAGGATAATTAGATCAACTCCCTCCAGTTGTTTCCTGGCTGAGCTTCCCCCGAAATTTCGTCTTCCAGAAGAAGGGGTATAACCCCGACTGACTGGAAGGAGAAAGAAGTTGAAGATACCGAAACAGGAATACACGGCCGAATTTAAAGAACTGGCGGTGAAGCGTGTGAAGGCAGGCCCGAGCGTCGGAGCCGTAGCGCGGGAGTTGGGCTTGATCGATCAGACGCTACGCAACAGGGTCAAAGCCGCCAATGCAGGGAAACTCAACGGGGCGGGGATCAAAGCGGTGACGCCGGAACAGATGGAGTTGTCACGGCTGCGCACAGAGAACATCCGGCTGCAGCGGCAGTGTGAAATACTAAAAAAAGCGACGGCATACTTCGCGAAGGATGTGCTATGAGGGATGCCTAGATTGATGCGCATCGCATGGAATTCGAACTGGTAGAGATGTGCGAAGCACTGGTGGTGAGCGCCAGCGGCTACCGCTCCTGGAAGCACGGCGGCGTTCCGTCTCGTAAGCGGCTGACGGATGCGCAGATGCTGGCGCTGATTCAAGCCATCCACGCTGAACTCAAAGGAGCCTACGGCAGTCCCCGCATGGTGCTCGAACTGCGAGACCGTGGATTTCCCGCAAGCAAGGAGCGCGTCGAACGGTTGATGCGCGAATCCCACCGATAAGGCCGAACAGAGTGGAACGCATGGATAATTTCATGTTACCTCCCCCTCTTAGAAACAGACCAGAAAAGCTCTACAGCAAAGGCATAACACCATTTGCTTTCAGGCAATATTCAAAACTTTCCTGACGCACTGAACCAGCGCTTCGGGATGAAACGGTTTGATGACATATCCGTCGGCACCGCTACGCAGTCCTTGCAGGACATCCTCTTCTTCCCCGTGCGCGGTCGCTAGAATGACCGGCAGTGTGCTGAAATCCGGATGTTTTCGGAGCCAGCCAAGGATTTCAAACCCCGTCATGTCCGGCAGCGTGACATCCAGGATTATCAGATCCGGCCTGTCGCCAGCCAGCGCGAACTCAAGCTCCTGGCCAGAAACCACCAGGCTAGGCAGAAAGCCTGCCATTTTGAGTATGAGCATCTCGACCTGCGCGATGAAATCATCATCTTCGACAACCAGAATCCTTGGCGTGGTTCCCTGATACGATGAACGGCAGGTGCTGTTGAAATAGCCTTTTTCCTTGAGTTCAATGACGCCACGCTTTGCTCTGCCCAGGTCAGATCGTTCTCCGGTGTCCCGGTGAATTCTTTGGCTGTCTCGGCACAGATATCTTCGTTGTCCACGAATGCATCCTCTCGGGATGCAAAGTCACAGAGATGCAGTGTTGCGCAGGCAGAAGATCAAGCAAACAGGCTCATTATAGTTCTTTGCACAGCCGTCGCCGCCGCACGCGGATCAACCGACTGACGGATCGGGCGTCCAACAACGATATAGTCGGCACCATTCTGGAATGCCTGCGCGACATCCACGGTGCGCTTTTGGTCGTCAACCGGTTTGTTTTCCACTGGACGTATGCCCGGAGTAACGACCAGCAGTTTCTGCCCCAACTCCTGGCGGATCATTGGCGCTTCCAGACCTGACGACACAATGCCATCGACACCGGCTTCGAGCGCGCGACGGGCGCGGGACAGCACCAGCTTGTCGACATCACAGGCAAAGCCAAGATCATCGAGATCGCCCCGGTCAAGGCTGGTCAGCACGGTAACGGCGAGTATCTTGAGGTCACCCCTGTCCTTCACCGCCGCTTCCATGATTGCCTGGTTGCCGTGAATGGTGGCGAAAGTCGCACCACTGTTGGACAGTGCACGCACTGCCGAACGCACGGTTTCCGGCACGTCGAAAAACTTGAGATCGACGAATACCTTCTTGCCCTGCTCTGTCAGCCAGTCGAGCAAATCGAAATAGTCGCCGGACATGAACAGTTCCAGGCCGATCTTGTAGAAAACCACGCTATCGCCCAAGGTAGTGACCAAGGCGCGAGCAGCTTCGGCCTGGGGCACATCGAGCGCAACGATAAGCCTTTCGGCGGCAGGAATCGGCTTGGCGGAAATCAGTCCATTCATTTTTTACCCTTAAGTTGAAGAATGACCGGCCTTGGGAAGCTCGGCAACAATAAGCGCTCCGACCAGCACCACGCTCCAGGACAAATATAACCAACTGAGAAAAATCGGGATTGCGGCAAAGGCGCCATAGACCACCGTATAGGTTGGAAAATGGATGATGAAGGCGCTGAAGAGATACTGCATCAACAAAAAACCCAAGGTCGAGAAAATGCCGCCCACGATGGAATGCCAAACGGAGACCGCGCGATTTGGCACGAAATAGTAAAGCAAGGCAAACAGCGCCGTCATGAAAACCAGCGGCGCAAACTTGAAAAACATCATGATGAGCCAACCAGGGTCGTCGATCAGGCCGAATGAGACGCTGGCCAGATAAGTAATTGCGACCATGCTGCCGCCAAATAGCAGCGGCCCGAGCAACAAGGTCATAAAGTGCATTATCAGACGGCGCAGTATTGGTCGTTTCTGCTTGACGCGCCAGATGGCATTGAAAGCATGCTCGATGGTCAGCATTTGCATCAGCGCTGCAACCGAAAACAAGACCACGCCGACTTCCGTCAACCGGTTCGTTTTGTGGGCGAATTGAGAAACATACTTGGCAATGATCACCCCGGCCTTATCAGGCAACAGGTTGGCCAGCAGAAATTTTTCCAGCGTTGCGCTCAAGCCGCTTGCCAAAGGGAAATGCGTTAGCAGCACGATTGCTATCGCGATCATCGGCACCAGCCCGAGCAAGGTACTGAAGGAAAGGCTGGCCGCAGTCTCATCGTAGTTTTCGGTAGTGAAGCGCCGAAAAACACGATAGACGAGACGAAATGGTGCAGCGATCATATGGAGGAGCCGCTTACGTATTTACCCAAGAAGCGGGTTTCAAGTGCGTGCAGATTAAAGTAATAAGAAAACGAGTCAAGTCTGGCTGCGCAACGATTCCAGCGCAGGCCGCTGCAATGTGCTGGCCGTGCCCATCCAACCGACCAGCATTACGCCAAGTGCGCCAGCAACCAAGCCGAGCGGCAACAACAACCAGTCCGGGCGATAATCGAGTTGAAAAGCGAAATGCGCCAGCGCCCAGGCGATCGTTGCCGCGCCCATACCCGCAAGTAGTCCGGCAATTGCGCCCAGCACGGCAAATTCGGCCAGTAACGCCACCCGCAACTGCCGGTTACGAGCACCAAGCGCCCGCAGCAGGGCCAGTTCGTAGTTTCTCTCGTCATTGCTGGCCTGGAGCGCGGCATACAACACCACCAACCCAGCCAGCAAGGCAAAACCGAAAACTACCTGCACCGCCCGCGCCAGTTGATCCAGCATGGCTTGCATCTGGCGCACCAACGTGGCAACATCGATCACCGTAAGATTCGGAAAATCCCTGACCAGCGCATTGATAAAGCTCCCCTGCCCTTCGGGCAAATGGAAACTGGTGATGTAACTGGCCGGATAACGCTCCAGAACGCCCGGTGGCGCGACGACGAAGAAGTTAACGCGCATCGAATCCCAGTCAAGCCGACGCAATGAAGTGATACGCCCGATCATTTTTATCCCGGCGATGTCGTAAGTCAGATCATCGCCCAGCGAGAGCTTCAGGGTTTTCGCCAATCCCTGTTCAACCGAAAATTCGGTGCTGCCCTGCGCCACCTGCGAATGTTTTCCTTCTCCATGCCATTGCCCGGCAATAATGCGGTTGTCTTGTTGTAGCCGTGCTGTCCATGACAGATTGAATTCGCGGTCGACCAGACGCCGAGCATGTTCATCACTCTCGAATTTCGGGTCGGCAGCGTTGATCGGCTGGTTGTTCACCGCAACCAGTCGTCCGCGCACCATCGGTTCAAGCTGCGGTTGCGCCAGCCCATGCGAAGAGAAAAATGCCTGCACGGCGCCACGCTGCTCCGGCTGGATGTTGATAATGAAACGGTTGGGCGCATCCGGCGGAACTTTGTTGCGCCAGTTTTCAAGCAAATCTTGGCGTGCCACCGTAAGCAGCAACAGAGCGGTAAGGCCAAGCCCCAGCGCAGTCGCCTGCAACAGACTGGCATGAGAATGGCGACGCAGACTGGCAAGGCCGAGGCGGATGCTTGGCAACGCCGGCATCTTCGAGAAAACCAGTCCGACAGCCTTCAGTAACAATCGCGCTAGCAGCCCATACAAAACCAGTGCGCCGACAAAGCCGCCGATGACGATAGCGCCGAGGCGCAACTCGCCTGCGATCCACAGCATCAACCCGGCTAGCGCTGCGCAACCAAAAGCATAAGCGCCCAGCGTCAGCGGTTCCCCCTTATCCCACTCGCGCCGCAACACCCGCAAGGTCGATACATTGCGCAGGCGCAACAGCGGCGGTAGCGCAAAACCGGCCACCAGTGTCAAACCGACCAGCACGCCATGCCCCCAAGGCTGCCAGGAAGCCGCTGGCAAGGAAGCTAGCAAAAGACCGGCGAGTATTCGCTGCAAACCCCATTGGACAAGATAGCCAGCGCAGCAGCCCAACAATGTCGCCAGCAGACCGAACAACAGGAACTCACCGCCATGCACCGTCAGCACCTGCGACTGGCGTGCGCCAAGGCAGCGCATCACGGCACAGCCATCGAGATGACGGCGCATGTAGCGGTCGGCGGCAAAGCCCACCGCGACAGCCGCCAGTACCACCGCCAGCAGGGCGGCCAAGCGCAAGAAGCGCTGCGCCCGATCCAGCATGGTGCGAACTTCCGGGCGCGCATTGGAAAGGTCTTCGAGACGTTCGCCACGTCCGAGGCGAGACTTTGCCCATTGGCCGAACTTCTCTACCGATGTCGCCTCTCCCGCGAAGTGCAGACGATAACTAACGCGGCTGCCCGGCTGGATCAGCGCCGTCGCAGCAATATCGTCCATATTCAGCAGCAGCCGTGGCGCAATGGCGAACAGATTGACGCCGCGATCCGGTTCCAGCGTCAGCACGGCAGCGACCGTTAGCTGAGCGCTGCCCAGCGCAATAGCATCCCCCGGCTTGACCCCGAGCGCTGCGGTCAGCCGTTCGTCGATCCAGACCGTGCCCCGCGCAGGAATCTCGCGCGTCTCAGCATCCGACGCATTCAGCGATGGCGCTTTACGTAACGCTCCACGCAACGGATAACCGGGCGTTACTGCCTTGACTTCCGCCAACTGGCTACCTTTGGCAGAGCTGACCATGCTCGGAAAGCTGACGCTATCCGCCAGATTCAGCCCGGCCTTTTGCGCTTCGCGCCGGTAGGTAGCATCCCAGTGGTGATCAGCAATCAGCAACAAGTCGCCACCCAGCAACTGATGCGATTCCTGGATCAACGCTTGCCCGACACGGTCAGTAAGAAAACTGACGCTGGTCAAGCTCGCCACAGCCAGTACCAACGCTAGCCCAAGCACCGTCAGTTCGCCCGCGCGCCAGTCGCGCAGCAGCATGCGAAGCATCAGGCGGAGGGATGTCATCACGAGTGTCAGAATTCCCGCAGCTTCTCAATCGCCTGCTCGACACGGTCTAGCGCGATCACTTCGATACCTTTGATCGACTGTTTCGGCGCATTGGCCTTGGGGATGATGGCATGGGTAAAACCGAGCTTGGCGGCTTCCTTGAGGCGTTCCTGGCCGCGCGGCGCGGGGCGGATTTCTCCGGCCAAGCCAACCTCACCAAATACTATAAGTTTACTTGGTATCGGATTGTTTCTTAAAGAAGAAACAATTGCTAACAGCACCGCAAGATCAGCCGCCGGCTCGTTGATCCTGACGCCGCCGACGGCGTTGACGAACACGTCCTGATCGAAGCAGACGATGCCGGCATGGCGATGCAGCACCGCTAGCAGCATCGCCAGCCGGTTCTGTTCCAGGCCGACGGTGAGGCGGCGCGGGCTAGGTGCATGGGCGTCATCGACCAGTGCCTGGATTTCCACCAGTAGCGGCCGCGTGCCTTCCTGAGTCACCATGACGCAACTGCCTGACACTTCCTGCTCGTGATGCGACAGGAACAGCGCGGAGGGGTTGGAAACGCCACGTAGGCCGCGGTCAGTCATGGCGAACACGCCCAGTTCATTGACCGCGCCGAAGCGGTTCTTGACGGCGCGCACCAGACGGAAGCTGGAATGTGTGTCGCCCTCGAAATAGAGGACGGTATCGACGATGTGCTCCAGCACGCGCGGCCCGGCCAAAGCCCCCTCCTTGGTCACATGGCCGACCAGGATGATGCAGGTGCCGGATTGCTTGGCATAGCGCGTGAGCTGCGCCGCGCACTCCCGTACTTGCGCCACCGACCCGGGCGCCGATTGTAGCGCCTCGGAATACAGCGTCTGGATCGAGTCCATCACCGCCACCATCGGTTTTTGCTGCGCCAGGGTAGCAAGGATTTTCTCCAGGCCGATTTCGGCCAAGAGGTGCAGGCCTTCGGTCGGCACTTGCAGGCGGCGGGCACGTAGCGCCACTTGCTCGCCGGATTCCTCGCCGCTGACGTAAAGCACCGGCTCGCGCTGCTCGGCCAGGCGTGACAAAGCCTGCAACAGCAGCGTCGATTTACCGATGCCCGGATCGCCGCCAATCAACACCACGCCGCCAGACACCAATCCGCCGCCGAGAACCCGGTCGAACTCCTCAATGCCGGTCGGCGTACGCGGCTCTGCACGCGGCTTGATGTCGGAGAGCATTTGCAACTTGCCTGCGCTGGAAGCCCCAGCCAGCGTTGCATAGCGGTTATTGGGGGTGGCAGCAGTCTCGGTGATGGTCTCAACCAACGTGTTCCATTCGCTGCAACCGGGACACTGTCCCTGCCACTTGGGAGCGCTGGCGCCGCATTCGTTGCAGACGTAGAGAGTTTTTGCCTTGGGCATGTTCTGAGTTATTTTTCAGGGCGTTAAAGTAATCTTGGTATCAGCTATCCAGCCGCCGCTCTTGCCTGGATGTTTTCTAGGCCACGTAAAGAAGTCCGAATATTAACCCGCTTGTCCTTGATATGCGATGTCTCAGCATAAATGCATGATCCTCGGTCAAATACTTGCAGGTTGCTTGCCGGCTGACCATAATCATTACAAGGAAGGGCATTTCCCAAGAGTCAATCGCCAACGCGCCATTTCCATCGGTTCGGCGTCAGGTGAGTAAAAAGGAGAAGATCATGCTGACTCACTGTGACTTGAAACACTTTATTGAAGCAGCCGAGCTTACCCCTTGGTATCCTTCAAGCATTCATCCTGCGCGCAACGGCTTCTACCAGGTAAAGTGTGTTGAACAGGCATCTGACGAACACATAGATGCTTACTGGAAAGATGGCGCATGGCTGTACTTCCGGATTTCAAAAAAAGGATATCCCAAATATGATGTACCGCTCGATGTAAGTTGCTGGCGGGGATTAGCCGGGCCAATAAAGTTCTAGCCGGTATTCTGCGAGATACCGACGTTTACATGACCGACGAAATCGAACTCAAGCTGGCGCTACCGGCGTCGGCCCACTACCGTTTCCTGCGCCACTCCCTTCTGCGCAACGCGGTCAGCCGCCATACTCAGCAACTCGTCAATCTTTATTACGACACGCCGGCACTTGATCTGCATCGGCGTGGCGTCGCACTGCGCTTGCGTAAGCAGGGGCGCACCTGGTTGCAAACCGTAAAAAGCGCTGGACACTCGGCGGTTGGGCTTTCTACGCGCCCAGAATGGGAAATACCCTATCAGGGGCATTTCGATTTTTCCGGCATCGATGCCGATCACCTTCGCAAATGGCTGGAACGCCCGCGTTTGCTCAATAACCTCTCTCCCCAGTTTGAGACGAATTTTCGGCGCATCATCTGGCGCTTTGAGCCTGCCACGAATCCAGGTGCCATCGTACTGCTGATGCTTGATCGCGGCTGGATCGCAGCCCAAGGCCAGCGCGAGGCGATTTCCGAGGTGGAGATTGAACTTGTCTCCGGTGATGTCGCCGAACTGTTCAAGCTGGCGCAGGACTTGATGGATCATATTCCGCTTGTTCCTGCCGTATTATCCAAGGCGGAGCGGGGTTACCGGCTTATCCAGGGAACGCATCTGACACCTGTCAAGGCGCAACCCATATCCGTGCATCCTGACTGCTCGCCACCTGAGGCATTCCGCCTGATCGCGCTATCCTGTTTTGAACAACTGCAGGGAAACCGCGAAGGTGCGCTTGGCAGCGACAACCCTGAATTCATCCATCAGATGCGCGTGGCAACGCGCCGCCTGCGCGCAGCGTTGCGTTTGTTCGCCCCGGTTTTGCCAGCGGATTTTGCCGATGCGATGTTGCCCCCATTGCGCGAGTTGATGGCACGGCTTGGTAGCGCCCGCGATCTCGATGTGGTGCTAACCGAGATCATTGCCCCGGTCATGCTTGCCTTGCCGGATGAATCCCGTCTGGCCGCTCTTGCCGATGTGGTTAGCGACCACCAGTGCGCTGCCCGCAGCGCAGCCTTGGCGTATCTGCAATCACCGGCATTCGGCCGCATGCTATTGCAGGCTACGGCGGCATTGCATAAACCATCCTTTGTTGCAGGAGCCGGCGAAACGAGTTGCTTTCTCATAGCCCCCTGTTTCGCGGAAAATCGTCTCAGATACTTATATGAGAAAGTGTTTGCTCTCTCTGCCCAGGCACACATGAATGCCCCCGCATCGCTGCACTCGCTACGCATCGCCATCAAGCGGTTGCGCTATGCGCTGGAATTCTTTGCTTCACTACTTTCCGACAAGCCTTTGCGCCGGTTACTGCATTACCTGACAACGTTACAAGAGGAACTGGGGCAACTCAACGATCTTGCCAATGCCGGCATGATGCTGATGCGCTGCGCTGCCGACGACTCAAGCTTGCGCGAAGCCGTGACGCTGGTCGGCGGTTGGCACGGTCCTAATCATGCCGCGCTGCTGGCACGTATCCCGCCGCACCTGAAAGATCTGAAGCGGCTCAAGCTGCCCTCGTTGAAGTCATAATGCACACATCAGACTACGATACTAAACGAGACTATGGACCTGATTCTCTGGCGTCATGCTGAAGCTGAGGAAGCGACTGTATCCATTCCGGACATGAAGCGTCGTCTTACCCCGCTCGGCGAGAAGCAGGCGCATTCGATTGCCCACTGGTTACGCGAACGCCAACCGAAGCGCTTGCGCATACTAGTCAGCCCGTCCGAGCGAACCCAGCAAACGGCCCATGCGCTGGCGCTGCCATTCGAAATCGAGCCAAAGATCGGCCCCGGAGCGGACGTCGCTGCTCTGTCCGCCGCCATCGGCTGGCCGGACTTGCAAGTTTCAACGCTGATCGTTGGTCACCAACCGACACTCGGTCGTTTCGCCGCCCGGCTCCTTTTCGGCCAAGATGACAATTTGAGCATCAAAAAGAGCGGACTCTGGTGGTTTTCACGTCGTATGCGCGATGGGGAAATGCGAACGACGTTGCGCTGTGTAATTGGGCCAGATCTGGTGTAATTATCGATGTCTTGCCACTTCCTCATGCCGGAAGCAACCAACCAGATGATCATTGACGAGGCCAACTGCTTGCATCAGCGAATAGCAGATGGTGCTGCCCACAAACTTGAAACCGCGCTTCGACAGGTCTTTCGAAAGCCTGTCCGACAAGGGCGTGCTGGCTGGCAACTGAGCCAACGTTTGCCAATGGTTCTGGATTGGCTGCCCCTCGACCCAGCACCATAGATAACGGTCGAAACTGCCGAATTCATCCTGAACGGCCAGGAATGCCTTGGCATTGTTGATAGCCGCATTGATTTTCAGGCGATTGCGAACAATACCCGAATCGGCAAGCAGGCGCGCAACATCGGTTTCGCCATAAAGGGCCACGCGCTGCGGGTCAAAACCATCGAACGCACGACGGTAGTTGTCACGCTTTCTCAAAATGGTAATCCAGGCAAGGCCAGCCTGTGCGCCTTCGAGGATAAGGAACTCGAACAGCGCACTATCATGGTGCATCGGCACGCCCCATTCTGTATCGTGATAAGCGATGTAAAGCCCGTCGTCGCCGCACCAATCGCAACGCATCATTTTCTCTCGGTGTGTTTTAGGCAATCAGCCTAGCACAAGTCGAAATGGACAGGCCAACGCAAACAAAAAACCTTTATTCTTCAGTTAATTGATCCATCAACAAACTCGGTCTATCTTTGCATTCAAGTGACTGTCTGTTTCAAATTTTAGATTTACCCTTTCTAACTACCCCCAATACATATTGTATGTTCTCTGAATACCACCTATACTGCGGCTAGTAATACTCAAGCAATACCTCATTATTCATTACCTTGTACTTAGAATGTCGTATTAACCTGATAGGACTCCCCCAGTGAAAACCATTGAAAAAATTGATGCCCGTGAAATCCGCCGCAAACTCGGCCTAAACCAGCAGCAATTCTGGTCAAAACTAGGCGTAACACAAAGCGGTGGTTCCCGTTATGAGAGTGGCCGCAACATGCCACGTCCGGTACAACAACTGCTGCGTCTGGTGCATGTTGAACAAATCGACATCGCTAAAGTCAAGCGCGAGGACTTCGAAGTTGTCGAGTACCTCAAGGCGAAAGAATCTGAACAGTTCAAGGCATACAAGAAACTCGCCCGCGCTTTCAAGAAGACTGGCGCCTGAGAAGCTACAAGCAGTAATTAGCTGTGCGTATTACGGGCTGATGCAGACTATCAGCCCGTTTTCACGTATGCGTTGCGCCAAACTTTCCAGCCTCTCACTGGATAGACGAGTCAGCCTTGGCGCTTCCGCTTGCAACGATGGACGGGCAATGCCATAAAGATGGACTCCGGCAATCATGCCGCTTAGTTTCCTAAGCAAGCCAAGATAATCATCGATCGCAGCTGCGTCAGGGGCAAAACCATCTGTAGCAAACAGGCATGTCTGCACCCAGGTTGGACACAACTTGGCGCATAGGCGCACCCGTTCGATCACGACAGCAGGATCAAGGCTGACACCGTTGATACGGGCGATTTCCGTCGCGCTACCCGCATCTACCTTGAACCAGACCTCGCCGTTGTTGCGTCCGAGGCAAGCGATGCCGGCCTGCACCGTCTTGTTTCCCAGCATGCTGCCGTTGGTAATCAGGCGCAGCTTGATCGGGTGATTGCCCAATTCCTTCTCGTATTCCCTCAATACTCGCGCAACAACATCTACCGCCTGAGGAAACTCGCGCGCACAGGTCGGCTCGCCATTGCCTGAAAACGCAATATCCTCCAGTCGTCGAGCATCTTCCGGGACTCGCTCCGCCATGAAATTGCCGTGCAAAGCATCTCTCAGAAATCCGCGCAATTCGCTTTCCAGCAACGCCAAATCGATTGGCGGCGGCCCGCCGCGTTTCAGGTTGGGTACCTGGCAATAAATGCAATGCCAGTTGCAGGCATTGTTGGGGTTCAGGTTGATGCCAATCGAAACCCCTCCTGCGCGACGTGAAATCACTGGATAAACGTAGGTCATGCCAGCGCTGTCGCGGCCATGATTGCTCGTATCGAGCCTCGTGTTGGGATTTGAAGTAAATGACATGCGGCAGCAGGAAGCGTACTTGGGACGAATGCTATAATCCACTGCAATTCAGCTTCCCGCAAGCGTTATTAACCCCATGCAAATCACCCGACGCATCGAATTCGACGCTGGCCACCGCATTCCGGACCACAAGAGCCAGTGCCGCCACCTGCATGGGCATCGTTACGCCATCGAGATTACCCTGTCGGGCGACATTATCGAGCACAGCGGACAGCCCGCGAACGGCATGGTTATGGATTTCTCCGAGGTCAAAACATTGGCCTGCACGCATCTGATCGATAGATGGGATCATGCCTTCCTCGCTTATCGCGGCGATGCGCAACTCGTCGAATTTCTCGGCAGCATGCCAGATCATAAAACGGTGTTGCTCGATACCGTGCCGACCGTCGAGAACTTGGTTCGGATCGCATTCACCATGCTTGACCAAGCCTATCGCGACACCTATGGCAACCACCTGCGACTCGAACGCGTGCGTCTCTACGAAACGCCGAATTGCTGGGCAGATGCGTATCGTAGCGATTTCAACAAATGATAAAACCGATTCACGCGCAGATTGCTATACTCGCCAACATCACAAGGCTCATCAAGGACAACCCATGATTACCACCAACTATAAACAAGGCATTGTCTCCGTTGCGGTGTTTGGCGAATTTACCCTCGCTGATTTCAAGGAATTTGAGGATCTGGTTATCTTCGAGATCAAGTCTGACGGGCCCATAAGCCTATTTTTCGATTTGCGCCAAATGGCCGATTTCACGCTCGATGTGGCCTGGGAAGAAATCAAGTTCTCGCGCGAACACCCACACGACTTCAGGCGTATTGCTGTGCTCACCGACAGCCAGTGGGTAACCTGGAGCGCCTGGCTCTCGCAAATATTTGTCGATGCTGACTTGCGCGTGTTCGGCGAGGAAGCTGAAGCTCAGGCTTGGCTAGAGGAAACAGACGAAGCCTAATTCTGTGGCACGTGCCGGGCCAGCGCCCACTCGATATGTTCGCGCACTAACGCAGAATCGTCTTGGCGGCGCGACAATAGCGCATTAACAACCTCTGGCATGGTCGGCGCATTGCCCAGCGCCACCGCAATATTCCTCAACCAGCGTTCGTAGCCGATGCGGAATATTGCGCTACCCGCCATTCTTTGTCTGAACTCGTCCGCGCTCCAGGCGAACAAATCCACCAGCGTCGCTTGATCGAGACCATTGCGTACCGCAAACCCCTGCTCGCGCGTAAACGAAAGACGACGGTTCCAGGGACAGGACAACTGGCAATCGTCGCAACCGTAGATGCGGTTGCCGATCAAAGGACGCAATGCTTCGGGAATGCTTCCGGCAAGTTCGATGGTCAGGTAGGAAATGCAGCGGCGGGCATCGAGCCGATAAGGCGCAACGATAGCGGCGGTAGGACAAGCCTGGATACAGGCGGTACAAGTTCCGCAGTGCTCACGTAATCCACGATCCGGCGGCAACGGCAAACTTGTATAAATCTCGCCTAGAAAAAAGGCTGAGCCTGCCTCCCTCGTTAGCAACAGCGTATTCTTGCCGCGCCAGCCGATGCTGCCCTGCGTTGCCAACTCGACTTCCGCCACCGGTGCGGAATCGGTAAACACCCGGAAATCGAATTTTTTTGCATCGCTACCAAGTTCGGTTTCGATGCGCTCCACCAGCTTCTGTAAACGCGAACGCAGCAACTTGTGATAATCGCGGCCAAGGGCATAGCGCGAAACATAGGCTCGAGACCCCTCGGCAAGATTTTCGTTCGCATCCGACGCGTCCGGCCAATAATTCAACCGCGCCGTAATCACCGATCGTGTCCTCGGCACCAATTCTTCTGGTCGCATGCGTTTGAGGCCATGGCGTACCATATAATCCATCTCGCCGTGGCAACCTGCAGCTAGCCAGTCCAACAAACCGGCTTCTGCCGCGCCAAGCAGGGTTGGAGCAATCCCGATGGCGTCGAAGCCGAGCGCCCTGCCCCATTCCCTGATTTGCGCTGCCAGCGCGATCCAGGGTGTTTCGTCCGGAGAATGATTTGCATGCATGATGGCGATGATAACGCCGTATCCCTGATCCTGTCCGATGAGACGGCAACGCTGGCGTTCGGCGCTGCCTTGGCCCCGACTCTGGTTCCCGGCCTGCTGATTTATCTCGAAGGCGATCTCGGCGCGGGCAAGACCACCTTGGTGCGCGGTCTGCTGCGTGAACTGGGTTACACCGGCAAAGTGAAAAGCCCCACCTATACGTTAGTTGAACTTTATGCTGTTTCTGAATTAGACTTGTATCACTTTGATTTTTATCGCTTCAATCAACCGGAAGAATACCTCGATGCAGGGCTCGACGAATATTTTCGAGGCAAAGGCATTTGCCTTGTTGAATGGCCGGAAAAGGCAGGCGGGGCAGATGGTTACCTGCCAGCGCCGGATCTGCGCATCCGCTTGTCAGTTATCGGAGCCGTACGGCATGCCGAAATTATCGCCGCAAGCAACAAGGGCAAGCAATGCTTGATGAACTATCCCGCCGCATTTCCCGACGCGATGCGCTAAAGTTCGCCGCCGCCTCGCTGACGCTGCTGGTTACGCCTGCAGTCTTTGGCGCGAACGGCAAGAAACTGCCATCTATCCTGGCAGTGCGCGTATGGCCTGCCAAGGATTACACCCGCATTACCCTGGAATACTCCGAACAGATCAAGTTTACCCATCTGCTGGTAAAAGACCCGCTACGCATGGTCGTAGACATCGAAGACGTCGAATTCAACTCGGTGTTGCAAAGCCTGCCCGGCAAAATTTCGGGAAACGATCCCTACATCAAGCTGATCCGCGCCGGTCGCAACAGGCCGGGGATCGTGCGCTTGGTCATCGAACTCAAGGAAGAAATCAAGCCCCAAGTGTTCACCCTTAAGCCTATCGGCGATTATGGACATCGGCTGGTGCTTGACCTTTCCCCTGCCGAGCCTATCGATCCGCTCATGGCACTGCTGCAAAAGTCGTCTGAACCAACCCCGCCCGAAAATCGCAACGAGAAAAAACCGTTCGAAAAACCCATCGAGAAACCATCCCCGACCGACACAGGCAAGAAACCGGAAATTTCTCGTCTCGTCACCATTGTGCTCGACCCCGGTCACGGCGGCGAAGATCCCGGCGCAGTCGGTCGTGGCGGTAGTCACGAAAAAAACGTCACGCTATCCATCGCCCGCCGCCTCAAGGCCAAAATCGACGAACAGCCGAACATGCGCTCGCTGCTGACGCGCGACGGCGATTTCTTCATCCCGCTCTCCCAGCGTGTGCAAAAAGCGCGCAGGGTACAGGCAGATTTGCTTGTCTCGGTGCATGCCGATGCCTTCATCAACCCGATGGCACGTGGCTCCAGCGTTTTTGTCCTGTCGGAGCATGGTGCCTCCTCCTCGGCAGCGCGTTGGCTGGCGCAACGCGAGAACGCCGCCGACCTCATCGGCGGGGTTAATCTCGGCGTCAAAGACCCTTATCTTGCCCGCACCCTGCTCGACCTGTCGCAAACTGCAACCAATAACGATAGCCAAAAACTCGGTAAAGCCGTGCTCGGCGAACTCGGCCACATCAATACCCTGCATAAAGGCAAGGTAGAACAAGCCGCTTTCGCCGTATTGAAAGCGCCTGACATCCCGTCGATCCTGGTTGAGACTGCCTTCATCTCCAATCCAGACGAGGAAAAACGCCTCACCGACGATGCCTATCAGGACAAGATGGCCGATGCCATCCTGCGCGGCATCAAGCGCTACTTCGCCAAGAACCCGCCACAGGCGAAGTCAAAAGTAGCGTAGCAATGAGCCGACGGACAAAATCTTGCCCGTCAAACAGGAGGTCATCATGAAGATTTCAGTATTGGGGCTAGGCATCATTGGCAGCATCTGGGCGAAAAACCTGATGGCCGATGGACATGAAGTGCGCTGCTGGAACCGCACACCCAAGGATTTTCCCAACTTTCACGCCTCCATCCAGAATGCGGTTAAAGGCGCAGAAGCTATTTTCATCGTCGTTGCCGACCCTCCAGCGGTGCAATCCATCCTGGCTCAGATTCAACCGAGCCTCGGTCCGGGGCAGATGGTGATCCAGTCGAGCACGATTTCCGCCAAATGGACGCTACTCTTTGCTGAAAAGGTGCAAAAAACGGGAGCGTTGTATCTGGAAGCACCCTTCACTGGCAGCAAACCGGCGGCCGAACAGCGGCAAATGGTCTTTTATCTGGGCGGCACTCCCGAAGTCGTCGAAAAGGCGCGTCCGATCCTTGCCCCCCTGTCGAAAACCATCCTCCATATCGGACCTATGGGTTCGGCATCATCGCTAAAACTCGCTATGAACCTGAACATCGCCGGCATCGCCCAGAGCTTGTGCGAAAGCCTGACCTTGTCGCGGGCGGCGGGAATCACGGACGAAGTTTATTTCAAAGCGCTGGCGCAGAATGCCTCCCGCTCCGGCCTGTCCGACCTGAAAGAACCCAAGCTGCGCGAGCGGGACTACGGCCCGCAGTTTTCCGTCAAACATATGGCGAAAGACCTGCGCTTGGCATTGGAAACCGCAACTGAGCTTTCCGTATCGCTCGGTCAAACCGAACAGCTCAGAAATATCTACGACCGCGGCATTGCCGCCGGCTGGCAGGAAGATGATTTTATCGGCCTGGTACGACTGCTCGACCAAGCATGACCCAATCCATTTCCCTGTTCACCAGTCCTCCTGGTTTCATTTTCCCGAGTGAGAACTAAAGAGGGATTCAATTTCATCCTGGCTATTCCGGGAAATCTGCAACCGCCCGGCTGATATAATCGCCGTTTTTCCTGGGACTAATCCCAACGAGGCAATGCAGGTATTTCGAGGGATTCTAAATTGCCCGGCTTCAAGCTTGGCGGGCACAGTGCTGACTATCGGCAATTTCGATGGTGTGCATCGCGGTCATCGCGCTCTGCTTGAACAACTCATCGCCCATGCGCGACAAGTCGGCCTGCCAGCAACAGTGCTGACCTTCGAGCCACATCCGCGCGAGTTTTTCGCGCCGGATCAAGCCCCGGCGCGGCTGGCGAGTCTGCGTGAAAAAATGGACCAATTGGCGGATTTTGGAATCGACTACATCTGCGTGTGCCGCTTCGATGCCCGGCTGGCTACGATGAGCGCGTCGGACTTTATTCAACGGGTTTTGGTGCGCGGCCTGTCCGTACGCCATCTGATCATTGGCGATGATTTCCGTTTCGGCAAAGGACGAACAGGCGATTTCGCTTTGCTGCAACAGGCAGGGATCGAGCAAGGTTTCAGCGTCGAAGCGATGCCGACGGTGGATTTCGAGGGCGAGCGTGTTTCCAGTTCGGCCGTGCGCGATGCGCTGGTCGAGGGCAATCTCGAACATGCGGCTCGCCTCTTGGGGCGCCACTTTTGCATCGCGGGGAAAATTGTGCATGGCAAAAAAATCGGTCAGCAACTCGGTTTTCCAACGGCAAACCTTCATCTGAAGCGCAACACGCTTCCTTTCACCGGTGTTTTTGCCGTGACGGTTTCCGGCATCGTTCATGAAAATGCTGGCAGGCCGTTACTAGGCGCAAGCTTTATCGCCTTTCGACCCGATTCCAGTGGTCAAACGAAACCCGTGCTGGAAGTGCATTTGCTTGATTTTGATGGTGATATTTACGACTGTCATGTGACAGTTAATTTCTTGCACAAACTGCGAAATGAGGCAGAATTTGACAATTTCGATGCTCTCAAGGCGCAGATTGCCCAGGATGTCCTAGCTACCCGAACTTATTTTGCAGATAAACAAAATGGCTGATTACCGCAAGACACTGAACCTTCCCGATACGTCCTTCCCGATGCGCGGCGATCTCGCCAAGCGTGAGCCCGCCTGGATCAAAAGCTGGCAGGAAAAACATCTGTATCGGCAGATACGCGAAGCCTGCGCTGGACGTCCGCGCTTCGTGCTGCACGATGGCCCACCCTATGCCAATGGCGATATTCACATCGGCCATGCCGTAAACAAGATTCTCAAGGACATCATCGTCCGCTCGAAGACCTTGTCCGGGTTCGACGCGCCTTATGTACCCGGGTGGGATTGCCACGGCCTGCCGATCGAGCACCAAATCGAGAAATTGCATGGCAAGCACATCCCTGGCGACAAAGTACGCGAACTTTCCCGCGCCTACGCCGCCGAGCAGATCGAACGGCAGAAGAAGGATTTCATCCGCCTCGGCGTATTGGGCGAATGGGACAACCCCTACCTGACCATGAATTTCAAGACCGAGGCCGATGAAATTCGCGCGCTCGGCAAGATGCTGGAGAAAGGCTACCTCTATCGCGGCCTGAAACCCGTCAATTGGTGCCTGGACTGCCATTCAGCGCTGGCCGAAGCGGAAGTCGAATATGAAGACAAGACTTCGGACGAGATTGACGTTGCCTTCCCGGTAGTCGATCTCGCTGCGTTAGGCAGAGCATTCGGCGTTGTTGTGAATAAACCCGCCTATGCCGTGATCTGGACGACGACCCCCTGGACGCTGCCAGCCAACCAGGCGGTAAGCGCCCATCCCGAATTCACCTACGACCTGATCGACACCGAAAAGGGGCTATTAATCCTCGCCCACGATCTGGCCGAAGCATGCCTCGAACGCTACGGTTTTGCGCAGCGCGCGGTTCTAGCCAGTTGCATCGGCCAGAAACTCGACCTTTTGCAACTCCAGCATCCGTTCTATGAACGCATGGTGCCGATGATCCTTGGCATGCATGTCACGCTGGAGGCCGGCACCGGCCTCGTTCATACCGCACCGGCGCACGGCGTTGACGACTACCACATCGGCCTCAAATATCATCTACCTATCGACAATCCCGTCGGCGACGATGGCAAGTTCATTGACTCGACACCCTTGTATGCCGGTCTTTCGGTGTGGCAGGCCAATCCGAAGGTGATTGAAACCTTGCAGGAAAAGGGGCTGCTGCTCAAGCGCGGCAAGATCACCCATAGCTATCCGCATTGCTGGCGGCACAAGTCGCCGATCATTTTCCGCGCCACGACCCAGTGGTTCGTCAGGATGGATGGCGACCAAGCCGAAACGCTCCGCCAATCGGCGCTCAAAGCCATCGGCAATACCCAGTTCTTCCCCGCCTGGGGCCAGGCGCGGCTTAATGCCATGATCGCCAACCGACCCGACTGGTGCGTTTCGCGCCAGCGCAACTGGGGCGTACCAATTCCATTCTTCCTGCACAAGGAAACAGCCGAACCCCATCCCCGCACCGCCGAATTGCTGGAACAGGTGGCGCAGCGCGTCGAGAAGGCAGGCATCGAAGCTTGGTTCAAGCTCGATGCCGCCGAGTTGCTTGGCACGGAAGCTGAACAATACGCCAAGATGAGCGATACGCTCGATGTCTGGTTCGATTCCGGTGTCACCCACTGGAGCGTCTTGCGCGGTTCGCACGCCACCGCCAGTGCCTATCCCGCCGACCTCTACCTCGAAGGTTCCGACCAGCATCGCGGCTGGTTCCATTCCAGCTTGCTGACCGGCTGTGCCATCGATGGCCGCGCCCCCTACGAAGCGTTGCTAACGCACGGTTTCGTGGTGGACGGCAAGGGCCACAAGATGTCGAAGTCGAAAGGCAACGTGATCGCCCCGCAACAGGTGTCCGACTCGCTCGGCGCGGAAATCTTGCGCCTGTGGACGGCGGCCACCGATTATTCAGGCGAATTGTCGATTTCCGACGAAATCCTGAAGCGCGTCGTCGAAGCCTATCGCCGCATCCGCAACACCTTGCGCTTCCTACTAGCCAACACCGCCGATTTCGACCCTGACACGCACATGCTACCGGTTGCCGACTGGCTTGAAATCGACCGCCATGCGCTTTCCCTGACGCGGCAGTTACAAACCCAGATGATCGCTGACTATGATCGCTACGAATTCCACAAGATCGTGCAGGCGTTGCAGAACTTCTGCTCGGAAGACCTCGGCGCCTATTATCTCGACATTCTCAAGGATCGCCTGTACACGACTGCAACTAATTCCCCCTCCCGCCGCGCCGCGCAAAGCGCGTTGTGGCACATTCTGCAATCACTGACAAGGCTGATGGCACCGATCCTGTCCTTCACTGCCGAGGAAATTTGGCAACTGATTGAAAAATCCGGCGGCAGCGTCATGCTGACGACTTGGCATGAACTGCCGGAGCAGCAGAACGAAGCAGAATTGCTGCTGCGCTGGCAGCAGCTACGCGAAGTGCGCAGCGAAGTCAGCAAGGTGCTGGAAGAACTACGCATCGAGGGAAAGATTGGTTCCTCCTTGCAAGCCGAAGTCGAGATTCGTGCCAATGGCGCAAAATACGAGTTACTGGCCTCGCTTGGGGACGACTTGCGCTTCGTGCTGATCTGCTCAAAAACAACGCTGGTCAAGACCGTCGATGAAAGTACCGAAGCCATTATCGCCATCCCCAGCCCCCACGCCAAATGCGGCCGCTGCTGGCACTGGCGCGAGGACGTGGGACAGAATACGGAGCACCCAGAGCTTTGTGGACGCTGCACTTCCAACCTGTTCGGCAGCGGCGAAGCACGCAATGCCGCGTAAATTGTGCGCCCCATGATGCACTGGCGCCCCATGTCGATGTGGCTGTGCCTGAGCACAGCGATCATCGCGTTCGACCAATTGACAAAAATCTGGGTCACATCCGTCTTGAGCTTCGGCGAAAGCGTCAAGGTGACATCGTTCTTCGATCTCGTTTTCGTTCTCAATTCAGGGGCAGCCTTTAGCTTCCTTTCGAGTGCAAGCGGCTGGCAACGCTGGTTTTTCATCATCCTGGCCCTTGGTATTTCAGCTTGGATCGTAATGATGCTGCGGCAGCATGCCGGTGATAGGTTGCTGGCGCTGGCGTTGGCATTGGTGTTAGGCGGCGCATTGGGCAACGTCATCGACCGCTTTGTATATGGCGCAGTCGTCGACTTCCTTTATTTCCACATCGCCAGCTATTACTGGCCGGCCTTCAACGTTGCCGATTCCTGTATCTGCGTCGGTGTGGCGTTGATGTTATGGCACCAATTCACCCTGAAAGAGTCTCAGGAAGAATCGAAATCGCCATAACGGAGAAAACCATGGAAATTCTGCTCGCCAATCCGCGCGGCTTCTGCGCCGGCGTCGAACGCGCCATCGGTATCGTCGAGCGGGCGTTGGAGCTATACGGCGCCCCGATCTACGTGCGCCATGAAGTCGTGCACAACCGCTACGTGGTGGAAGATTTACGTGCCAAGGGGGCCGTGTTCATCGAAAGACTCGAAGAAGTCCCGGCAGGCGCTACCGTAATTTTCAGCGCCCACGGTGTGCCGCTATCGGTACGCCAGGAAGCGGAAGCGCGGGGCTTGCGCATTTTCGATGCGACTTGTCCGCTGGTGACTAAAGTGCATGTCGAAGTAGCGAAAATGCGTCAGTCTGGTCGTGAAATCATCATGATCGGCCACCACGGCCACCCGGAAGTCGAAGGCACGATGGGCCAAACAGAGGATGGCATGTATCTAGTCGAGGATGCCGAGGATGTCGCCAGCTTGCAGGTCAAGGAACCAGACCAGCTCGCCTATGTGACCCAGACCACGCTATCGATGGACGATGCCTCGACTGTTGTTACCGCACTGAAAAACCGCTTCCCCGCAATCGTCGGTCCGAAGAAGGACGACATTTGCTACGCGACGCAGAACCGGCAGGACGCAGTAAAGAAAATGGCGCCGCTATGCGATGTGGTAATCGTGGTAGGCTCACAGAACAGTTCCAATTCCAACCGGTTGCGCGAAGTCGCCGCCAATCTGGGCGTAGCTGCCTATCTGGTCGACGATGCCGGTCAAATGGATACCGCATGGGTCATCGGCAAGCAAAACATTGGCGTTACCGCGGGTGCTTCGGCCCCAGAACTGCTGGTGGAACAAGTCGTCACACGACTGAAACAACTCGGCGTTCCCGAGGTGAGACAGATTGTCGGCACGCTTGAAACGACTGCATTTCCTCTGCCAAAGGAGTTGGCAAGCAGGGATAGTTGATGTGTAGTAACGTCGCCAACAACGACTACCAAGAAGTTTGCTCCTGCATGAACGAGCCGATATAATTCGCAACCTCAGACAATCAGCCGGCGTAGCTCAGTTGGTAGAGCAGCGCATTCGTAATGCGAAGGTCGGGAGTTCAACTCTTCTCGCCGGCACCAAAACAAAGGGCTTGCGTCAGCAAGCCCTTTTCATTTCCGGTTAAGCCTTTCCGTCAGCGCGTTTTCATCGTAAACAGATAAATCACTGCAAAAAGGGACATAACGAAGAGCATGACGATGTTTTGTATGACGCTCACCAAGATAGCCTTCTTGAATCCAATCGAACCTTTTTCCGGATGCTTGATCAAGGGAGCGATAACAGCCGTATAAACCGTTAAGCCGGTAAGCGCCAGCAGCACGATTTTTATCCAGTCAAGCTGACCCGCCGGAGGTGGTTCCATGGAGGCATTGATAGCCATGCATATCAAGGATGTAACGATGCTTCCCAGCAATGCCGCGCGGAAGGCCATGAGATACGACGGTTTGAAGCTGGCAACGATTCTGGTGCTGAACTGGATTGCAAGCGCGCCTATTAGCGCGCCTAAACTTGCCACTATCATGGTATTCCATAGTTGGACGAGTAACGGCTGCATTGCTTATGCTCCATGTATTAAACTGGTTTTAAGTGGATGCTGCTTTTTGGTAACTGAGATCGGGACCGGTCGCAATTCGATCCATCCATTTTGACTTGATCAAGCGCCACGACAACGTGAAACAAGCGCTGGTGTAGCAGTTACCGACTGACTTAGCCATTGATTCATTTCGTTAACAAGGTCGCGTGCCACAAGACTGAAGGCGGCCACACCGCTACGCGCATCCGCACCTGCCGCCTGCGTTTTGCTGAATGAACGCCGCGCCAGCAGGAATTCGTTACCCGGCGCCAGCAACGTGGCACGAACTTCAAGCAGCGCATGACTGCTGCCTGGCGTATCGAAAATCTGAATGAATTGATCAAGATCGACGCGTAGACTGCAACCAATAGCCTGTGATTCCAGATCGCCCGAAGCCATGCGCTGTTTCAATGCGTGTTCCAACAACAGAGCCGGAGGCGCTATCCACCGACTGCTGGCATAAGCCTCGAGACGCGCAGTTTCAGAATAGGCTAGACGATATTGAATTTGATTCGTCTCCAGCCAGGATGGCGCAAACACCGCGATCTGGCGCAAAACAAGAGCCGGCGTCTGTCCGGATGGAGGCGCTATCGGGCTAAAATCGAAGTCATAATTAGCCAAGTCTGTCTGGTTACGATTGGAAATGTTTCCAAAGCATCCTGACAGAAAAATGACAGCAACGACGGTAAGCAAAAAGTTATAGGGCATGTGACACCTATTTGCCAGGGGTAACAAAGCCTGCCTCACCGGGTCCTGGCTTTGACGCTGGACGACCGAAGATCAGCGATTGCGGACTGTCTTCGAGATCGCCAAGAAGGCGGTTGAGTTGATGCGAAGTGTTATGCAATTCGTGCAGTACTTCATTCAGACGCGGCAAGGTGCCACCGGCCAAATCATTCCCTACGGCGCCGCTTGTTGCTTCAAGTCTTTGGCTCAGTTTCTGCATCGAAGCTACCAAGCCACGCAGTTCCGAAGCCATCGGTGCTGTTTGTCCAGTGGTTTGTTCCAGATTAACCAAAATCGAATTAAGTCGCTTCATGTTTGCATCGCTGATGCGCTTCACGCAACGCTGCCATCGTCTGTGGGATTTCCTTAAGTCCCTCGGAAGCGGTTGCCATGTTCACCAGTATCTGCTCCAGGTGACTGGCATTCTTTTCGTTGAGCATGCGATTGAGCCGGACAGCGAGTTCGCTTACTTGGTCTACGATGTCCGTAGCGCGGTCGCTAAGCGATTCCAGTGACGATTGCTTGATCGTAATGCGTGGTAACGATTGCCCCTGGGCCTGAAGCGGTTCCCGGTTCGTGCCGTTATCCTCGAGCAATACATAAGCCAGCCCGGTTACACCCTGATAATTAAGCTGCGCGGTAGTAGCACGCGTAATCGGCAATTTGGCGTCGATTCCGATTCGCACCAGGATATTGCCTGGATTATCCGGATCAAGCTCAATCCCTCGCACCTTGCCCGCACGAATACCGCGATAGCGCACTTGCGCCTGTGGATTCAGGCCAGAAACGCTACGCTGCGTCACCAGCAGGATTTCACGGGTTTCATCGGTCTTGTCGCCAAACCACCATATCACCAAGACAGCAAAGAGGCTGAACAACAGCACGAATAGTCCTGCAGCAAGGGCATGGGCACGGTTTTCCATGTGCTGGATCAGGAAGCAAGATGGATCATGATTTGAGCCTGATAAAGATACTCGGACTACTTGAGACTTAATATTGTAGCCGTTCTATCGACGCAGACCCATATTTGCATCAATAGAGTGATGGTCTAGCGAACTTGAAGGCCATCGGCCAATAATCCGATAGTCGGCGCCATTTTCACGCAGTTGCGATTCGACCAGAACGAAACCCGATACCTGCCAAATAATCGGTTCATAGACTGGCGAGTCTTCGGGGGCATTTGAATGGCGCAGGTCAGCATTGCGCAGCAAGGTAACATGGGCGGCAAAGGGGCGATCTTCAATGGTGAAACCTGCCTTGCGCAGAACAGCTGTCAATTTTCCTGCCGCTTCGTTCAATTCGACAAAGCCGGGCGAGGATGGGTTGCAACCGGCCCAGACGATGCGGTTGTGCCGCCAATTGCCAAGTTGATCGAGATGCAGGTCAAAAGGTGCCAGGTCAAGTCCGGCTGCGATCCCGCACAATGTTTCGACGCGCTCTTCAGCCACACCGCCAAGGAACGCCAGCGTCAAATGCAAGCTATCGCGGCGCATGCGTCGACCGCCATAACACATGTATGCCTGCTCGACGGCAAGTTCAAGCCGATCGGTCGTGACGGCATCCGGCCAGAGAGCGAAGAAAAGGCGCTTCAGAGCATTATTCCCTTGCGCTGATAATTCTATGCTCGCACAAGCAACGCTACCGCCTGGGCTGCAATGCCCTCCCCTCGCCCGGTAAAACCGAGTCCCTCGGTGGTCTTGCCTTTGATATTGACGCAAGCAGCCTCAATGCCGAGATCGGCAGCAATATTGGCAGCCATTTGCTGCGCAAATGGCGCTATTTTCGGGGCGCTTGCCACTACCGTGGCATCGACGTTGCCGACGCGCCACCCTGCCCCATTTACCTGCCGAACGGCTTCACGCAGCAGCAGCCGACTGTCTGCACCGGCCCAACGCGAATCGGTATCAGGAAAATGACGTCCAATATCGCCAAGCCCTACCGCGCCGAGTAACGCATCGATTATGGCATGCAACAACACGTCGGCATCTGAATGGCCCAACAAACCATACTGGAAAGGAATATCGACGCCACCCAGAATCAATTTGCGTCCTGGCACCAGCGCATGCACATCGAATCCCTGGCCAACACGTATGCCCATGTCCATCATAGTTCTCCACGATGCTGCAGAATCCACCCGGCCAACGATAGGTCGTAGGGAAAAGTAACTTTGAGATTCGTTGGATCGGACGCCACCAGCATCGGTCGAAAGCCGATCGCTTCCATCGCGCCAGCCTCGTCGGTGACGCCATTATGGCTTTCCAGGGCGCGGCGCAGATATGCATATCGGAACATTTGCGGCGTCTGCGCCTGCCATAGGGCTTCGCGCTTTACGGTAGCGACGATATTGCCATGTTCGTCCGAACGTTTGAGCGTATCGGCAAGCGGCACCGCAAGAATGCCTCCGGCGTCGTTATTGCCGACTGTGTCAATCAATGTATTGACATGCCAGGATGCCAAACAGGGCCGTGCTGCATCATGTACCAGCACCCAATCCCGGAACTGCACTTGGGTCGCTATGGCACGCAGACCATTGCGCACGCTTTCTGCGCGAGTAGCACCGCCGCAATAAAGCGGCGACAGCTTTGGCCCAAGCGATGACCAGTCGTTACCCATCCACTCGGTGTCGTCAGGCGTCAATACAACGAAAACACGCACGATGCGGGATTCAGCGCAAAGAGATGCAAGGGCATGATGGATCATTGGTTTGCCGAGCAGCGACAAGTATTGTTTGGGCGTTATTGAATTTGCGCTGGAGGATGACTCGCTTGCCATGCGCGCACCGCTGCCAGCAGCGGGTACCAAGGCATAATATGAAGAAGGGAGCGGGAACATAACAGGAATGGTGTTTTGGGGTGGCCGATGGGACTCGAACCCACGACGACTGGAATCACAATCCAGGACTCTACCAACTGAGCTACGGCCACCACTAGTACTGAACTACTGCGCGAGGTTACCACATTCTCAACGCCATTCTGTTGACGATAACTGGCGTGCCCGACAGGAATCGAACCTGTAACCCCCAGCTTAGAAGGCTGGTGCTCTATCCGGTTGAGCTACGGGCACCCATCGGTCTCTGGTCGGGGCGAGAGGATTCGAACCTCCGACATCTTGCTCCCAAAGCAAGCGCGCTACCGGGCTGCGCTACGCCCCGAGATGCGCGCATTTTACCTATGGTGACTACCGAGGTCAATTTTGCTTTGGTTTTTTGCCTGGTTTACGAAAATTTTGTGCACCACGACAAATGAGTCAAATTAAGCAACTAAATGCTACCATCGGGGTTACGCTATTTAATCGCTTGCAGCCAGCCTGCTTTTCGTTTATAAACGCCCTTTTTTCAGCTCACGAATAGACTCCCAATGGCTCAAGATCTCATGCAGCGTCAGTCCTCTCACTATGTACCCAAAAAAGGAGAGGAGTACATGAATAGCAAACAACTTGCCCACTTCCGCAAGGTTCTCGAAGAACTCAAGGAGAATCTGCTCGGGGATATCGAGCGTACGGTTCACACCATGCAGGACGAGGCTACTGTTTTTGCCGATCCCAATGATCGCGCCAGCCAGGAATCGGACATTGCGCTGGAGTTAAGAAACCGTGATCGCGAACGCAAGTTGATCAAGAAAATCGACGAGACGCTGGCTCGCATCGACAATGGCGAGTATGGCTATTGCGAAAGCTGCGGCATAGAAATCGGTTTGAAGCGTCTTGAAGCGCGCCCAACAGCGACGCTTTGCATCGACTGTAAAACCTTGGAAGAACTGAGAGAAAAACAGGTCGCCAAGTAATCGCTGTTTAGGGGGTACCCTATATAATAAAAAGGACGCTCACGCGCCCTTTTTATTATTTGCCGCTTGCGTTGCGATTATTCGACGGCAGGCGCTTCGCCCTCGGTCGCCACTGCCTTCATGGAAAGACGTACACGGCCCTTGTCATCGGTTTCGATAACCTTGACCTTCACGATCTGGCCTTCCTTGAGATAGTCGGATACGGTGTTGACGCGTTCATTGGCAATCTGCGAAATGTGCAATAAACCGTCCTTGCCCGGCAGCAGACTAACAATCGCGCCGAAATCCAGCAGACGCAACACGGTGCCTTCGTAAACACGACCGACCTCGACTTCCGCCGTGATATCCTCGATGCGCTTCTTGGCGTTCTGCGCGGCTTCTGCGCTAACCGAAGCAATCGTGATAGTTCCGTCGTCCTCGATATCGATAACCGCGCCTGTTTCTTCGGTCAATGCGCGGATCACCGCCCCACCCTTGCCGATCACGTCGCGAATCTTCTCCGGCTTGATCTTCATGGTAATCATGCGCGGCGCATAGGTTGAGACTTCTTCGCGGTGGCTTGCCAGGGAAGCTTTCATCAGGCCGAGGATATGCATACGCGCTTCCTTGGCTTGCGCCAGCGCCACCTGCATGATCTCACCGGTGATACCCTGAATCTTGATATCCATTTGCAAAGCGGTGACACCGTTATCGGTACCGGCCACTTTGAAGTCCATGTCGCCGAGGTGATCCTCGTCGCCAAGGATGTCGGTCAGCACGGCAAAACGGTTGCCTTCCTTGATCAACCCCATGGCAATACCCGCAACGTGCGCCTTGAGCGGCACACCTGCATCCATCAACGCGAGTGAACCGCCGCAGACGGAGGCCATGGAACTGGAACCATTCGATTCGGTGATCTCTGAGACGACGCGCAGACTGTAGCCGAACTCTTCCGGAGTCGGCAATACGGCAAGCAGGGCGCGCTTGGCAAGGCGTCCGTGGCCGATTTCACGGCGTTTCGGGCTACCGACGCGGCCAGTCTCGCCAGTTGCGTAGGGCGGCATATTGTAGTGAAGCATGAAACGTTCGCGGTATTCTCCCTGCAGCGCATCGATGATCTGTTCGTCGCGGCCAGTACCGAGTGTCGCCACCACCAGCGCCTGCGTCTCGCCACGGGTAAATAACGCAGAGCCATGGGTACGCGGCATGACGCTGTGGCGTATGGCGATGGGACGCACAGTGCGTGTGTCGCGGCCATCGATGCGCGGCTCGCCATTAAGTATCTGGTTGCGAACGATTTTTGCTTCGAGATCGAAAAGATGATTCTTGATCGTATTGGTGTCAGGCGAATTATCGACACCTTCGGTCAATGCCGCCAAAACCTTGCTGCTGATCTCACGCGTCCTGAGCGTACGCGCCTGTTTCTGCGTAATGCGATAAGCTTCGCGCAATTCAGCCTCGGCCAGTTCGACTATTCGGGAAATCAATGCCTCGTCCTTCGCCGCTGGCTGACAATCCCACTCGGGCTTGCCAGCGACTTCAACCATTTCATTGATTGCCTTGATTGCCGCCTGCATCTGTTCATGTCCGAACATTACTGCGCCGAGCATCACTTCTTCAGATAATTGCATGGCTTCAGACTCGACCATCAGCACGGCGGTTTCGGTACCGGCAACGACCAGGTTAAGCTGGCTTTCCTTGAGTTGAGTCATGGTAGGACACAACACATATTGACCACCAATGTAGCCAACACGCGCAGCGCCTATCGGACCATTGAAAGGCAGGCCAGAAATCGCCAATGCGGCTGAAGCACCAATCAGCGCAGGAATGTCAGGGTCGACTTCCGGATTGCACGACATTACCGTAACGACGACCTGCACTTCATTGTTGAATCCATCCGGAAACAGGGGCCGAATGGGACGGTCGATCAAGCGCGAGGTCAAGGTTTCCTTCTCGGAAGGACGCCCCTCACGCTTGAAAAACCCACCGGGAATACGACCAGCCGCGTACACTTTCTCGACATAATCGACAGTCAGCGGGAAAAAATCCTGGCCGGGCTTGGCAACTTTGGCGCCAACGACGGTAGCAAGCACGACCGTGTCGTCCATGGTTACGAGGACAGCGCCATCTGCCTGACGTGCTATCTCGCCAGTTTCTAGGGTTACAGTATGTGCGCCGTAGGCGAACGATTTCTTAACGGGGGTAAGATTGAGCAAGGGATCATCCTTTCATCTTCACTAGGCGGCAATTGCAATCATCAATTACGCACCCAAAATAGAAAAGCCGACGCGGCTAGACATCCAGCCTGCATCGGCGTGTTAGCTATGCCCAGTGCGGTATTTGGGCACTCCGCATATCGTACAACGGTTACTTGCGTAGGCCGAGACGCTCAATCAACGAGCGGTAGCCATCTACGTTCTTGCGCTTCAGGTAATCAAGCATTTTGCGGCGCTGGCTGACCATCTTCAGCAGCCCGCGGCGCGAATGATGATCCTTGACGTTCGCTTTGAAGTGGCCAGTCAGGCCATTAATACGCGCAGTCAGCAGCGCGACTTGCACTTCTGGCGAACCAGTATCGCCTTGAGCACGTTGGAAGTCGCCGACAACTTTCGCTTTTTCTGCAGTGGACATCGTCATCTTGGTTCTCTATCGGTTTCATGTAAAAGCGTACGATTATACCCTGTCACACGCTGATAATTCAAGCTGTTATATATAAAATCAGGGCAGTGGCCGGGTTCAATGTCGCTCTCTGGAGTAAAACTCGCGGATATCAGTACCCCGAAAAATCCCTGACAATCTCACGCAGAAACCTGGCCTGTCTGCCTTGATTGGTTTCGTAATTTCCATCGGTGTATCCGAACCAGTCCCAGCACCCATAAGGCGCTTTACCAACGATAGTCTGCGGATAGACGACAATAATGTTATTGGTGTCGGCAACCGCGTTGTAACCTGCTCCCATTGCAAACTTGACACCGATCAGTTGTGCATTCTGATCGCAGCCATGTAACGCGATATGCAAGCGACAGGACTGGTGCTCATCGCATGCCTTCGGCACATACAGGTAACCCTCTTTGTCTAGGCTGAGATCAGTCAGAGAGTCGGTGTATCTGGATTGATCGAACATAACAAATCTGCCCGACAAGGTTTTCGCGTTTTCCTTGAGGTTGCCGCCATAAAGATGGCTCAGTACTTCGCGGGAGCCGTCGTAACCACAGTCTCCTACATAGGGTTGTTTCACTATCGAACAATTTTGCTGCATCGGATCGGTCGTCGGAAATGTATGTTCCGTCGGGATGTTATCGACAAACTTGACAGCGCTACCGAAGTGCCTGAAATAATCGGCGGTCGCAGCCACAGCCGAATGGTGAACGAGAGAATCATTCTTGCTGGCAAACACGAACACGCGCTTGTCCTTCAAAAAAGTTGGATCACTGACAAGCTCCTGCTTGTGGTGACGAAGCGTCGCGGCCACTAATTCCTGGGTCGTCGGCGTTTTACCGCTCAGGCATCCGGCGATTGTCTCCATTTTCCCTTGCGAGCACCCATATGGTGGAGCTGCGAAAATGCCGACCCCGCTATACACATCCGAAAAAGCGACCATTTCCTGCTGGACTGCCATCCCGCCGCTGGATATTCCGGAAAGCGTGATGCCATCACGAACGATGTGGAACTTTTGCGCCAATGACAAGCTTGACGTGCACAAAAAGGAAATAAAAATCAAGTGCATAAAGCGTTTCATGTTATTCCTCCAGAGGAAAAGACGCCAATCAATCGAATGCCTCTCCAGCCGGTTCCCCTAGCGAGGCAAGTTTTGCGTAAAGCGAGGCACGAGATATGCCGAGCTTTTCAGCAGCCAGTTTCTTATTGCCTTTGCAGGCTGACAAAGCGGCACAAATAGCTTCCCGTTCGGCTTTTGCCAAGGTGTTACTGAGCAGGTCGAGTGGTTTATCCGTCATGGATTCCATTTCAGCCATATTACCTGCCATCATGGGCTGCCGATTCAATAACGGCATAATGCGTTCAAGCACGGAAACCTCGAGAATTTCACTGTCGCCATGAAGCAGTACCCGCTCCAGAACGTTGCTGAGTTCGCGGACGTTTCCGGGCCAGTGATACTGGCGCATAAGAGCGATTGCTCCCCTTGTTATTTCAACTGGGGAAAGGTTAAGTTTTCGGCAATGTTGTTCAAGAAGCAGTTCGCAGATTGCAGGTAAATCGTCCAGTCTGTCCCGTAGCGGTGGAATATCGAGTGACAAGACGTTCAAGCGATAAAAAAGGTCCGCTCGAAAAGAGCCATTCGCAACCATCTGGGAAAGATTACGGCTGGAGGCGGCGATAACACGCACATCTACCGGAATCAGGTGGTTGGAACCAATCGGTTCAACTTCTCGTTCCTCCAAGACCCGCAGAAGTTTGCCTTGGAGAGATAAAGGCATGTCAGCCACTTCGTCGAGGAAAAGCGTCCCTCCGTCAGCCAGTTTAAATTTGCCATCGCGTTCTCGGCGTTCGGCGCCCGTATAAGCGCCTGGCGCAACCCCAAAAAACTCTGCTTCAAGCAGATTCTCTGGAACCGCAGCAAGGTTTACCCCGATGAATGACTTATCTGCCCGCGGACTCATGGCATGAATCGCTTGTGCCAGCAATTCCTTGCCTGTACCTGTTTCGCCTTGCAATAAAACCGATGATGACGTTCTTGCAGCCCTGCGTGCGAGCCGTTTCAATTCCATGCAAGCTGGCGTGTCTCCAACAAAACTGGACAAGGTATACCCGGTACGCCCGGGCTACCCCCCCCCCCCACACACACTTT
>Ga0074195_1000537_pt1 | contig 71308 bp, 44 predicted proteins | sample EPASupsiteHSE623_FD_64525 | JGI IMG/M metagenome (GOLD analysis project Ga0074195, IMG submission 64525) | Bioremediated contaminated groundwater from EPA Superfund site, New Mexico - Sample HSE6-23 | ecosystem: Environmental > Aquatic > Deep subsurface > Groundwater > Contaminated ...
CCATCAATTCCCTGATCGATTTTTCCGGGTTGAAGGGGATAGCTCCGGAGGCAAAAACCATCCCGGAATCAGCCCATCTGCTCCTTGAAGTGCAGAAAATTCCCTCGCTGCTCTCGCTGTTGCCGGCTGAGGACGCCCTGGCCACGGCAAACATGCAGCAGGTGCAGGGGCAGGTCATGATGCAAGGCATGCAGGCCTTGATGACCAGCGGCATGACGCTCACCCTGAAGGATGCGTTCATCGCCTTTCCCGCCTCGAAGTTGACCCTGGGGCTCCTGGCCACCATCGACCAGGGGGCCAAGTATGTATCGACCGGAACCGTCAATGTGGCGATTGAGAATCCCGACGAGTTCATGCGCATTGCCAGGAGTTTCAACGCCGACCCGGAAACGGCGAAGATGCTGGCCACCTTGACTGCGCTGGCCGATCGGAGCACGGAGAACGGCACCGTTATCGATCGCGTCGAGGCGCGGATGGACAAGGAAGGCAAGGTATTTGTCAATGCCAAGGATGTTACCCCGATGTTCTTCCCACCGCCTGCTCCGGCCGAGTCGAAACCGGACTCCGGTTCGGCTCGATGAGAGTAGGGTGATGGCGGCTGCCTGTGGGGAGAGTGATGGTTGAGCGAAAAAAAGGAGGTCTGGCTGTGCGTTTGATCCTGTCTGTGGTGCTGTTGGTCGTGACCTGGGGGAGCGCCTCTGTCGCGGCCGAGTTGTACAGCGAAAAGGAGTTGTGGGCCGCCGGTGAAATGTGGACTGAAACCCGGGTGCAATGGCAGGCCGAGCAGGCTGCTCATCAGCGTCGCCTGGGGGAAATCGAACGGTCAACGGCCCCGGAGGCACGCAAAGGCGAACTGCGCCGGATCGAGCTACAGCGGCATGACCATCGGTCGCAGATCCTGGCGGCCAAGCGCGATCAGGTGCAGAACATACTCGTCAACGAGGCCAATGCCCGGGTGCGCGGCGGCAAGACCGCGGCCAGCGGCCAACTGGTCGACACCGCCGGGACCAAATTCGGCGAGGCCGGGCATCGCGGCGTGGCCGGCGATCGCGACATGGGCGGCGGCGAACGGACGGTCGGCAAGGTTAAGGAGGTGCTCAAGGAGATGGGCATCTATGATGCTGCAGCCATCAAGGAGAGTGCCGGGACCTTTGAAATCGGGGATGATTTTGAGCTGACCATCAACAAGGACGGGGCCAGGCCGCGGGCTGGTTCGGAGTTTCACCGCATAAAGGCCGAGGTCGATGCGCGCAACCCGGAAACGTACGTCTCCGAGAGCATGAAGAACCGTTCCCCGGACGGCAAGAGCGTCCAGAAGCAGGCGGGCACCGACTATGTGGAAATTCAGGATCATCGCAAAAAGGCGGCCGAGGGATTGCAGGCCGACGGGAAAAAGCTGGCATCCTCTCCCGACAAGGTGCAGAAGATGGCCAAGGGCACGGTCAAAACCCTGGACATGGGCAGCCTCGACGACACCATGGTCGGGAAAATCCTGCAACAAAACGGCATCAAGGAGAGCCCGGAGGCCTTTCGCCAACGATTGCGCGGCATGAAGGAGGGCGCTGTCAAGGTCGCTGATGCCGGTGAGGCCGAACGACTGCGCCGCGCCAGTGAAGATATCTTCAACGCCGCCGAACAGAAGGCCTTTGATCGGGCCAAGCAGGAGATCGTCGCCCTGCGCGAGAAAGCCGCCGCGCTGCCGGCCAAGGATCCGAAACGGGCGGTGATCGAGGATGAGATCGTGGATTCGGTGACCAAGATGAAGGCCACCCGGGCGGCCAACGATCAATTGGCCGGCGGCGCGCCCGCTTCGAAACCAACCGCGAAAGGCGGCGGCCGTCCTGTCGCCGCGGCCACCCAGGCCGGCAATACCCCGCCAGGGCGCACCACTGCGGAGGCCGAACTGGCGGCGCTGGACGACATCCATGCCACCTCGGGCAAGGCCAAGGCGGCCAAGGCCTTTGGCGCCCTGATGAACATTGTCGACATCGGCCAGAGCTGCCAGGTCGTCGAGGACTACATGGAGGGCAAGGTCACCCTCAAGGATGCGGCGACCAAGATCGTTGATCAGCACGTCACCGGCGGAGCAATCGGTACCGTCGAACATGCGGCCCAGTCCCATGCGGATTACAGTGCCGCCCAATCGTCAATCGAGCAGGCCAACCGCGAGAATATGGCGGCGTATCTCAACGCCTGGGAAGTGCAGCTGCGCAAGGCCGGGATGACGCCCGTCGAGGCCCGGCGATACGTGGGGTCGGCCATGCTTGCCGGCAACCTGGAAAAACTCGAGGATAAGGCCCAGGCATTGGCAGCTGCCGGGAAAGCCATCACCCCGCCGCAACTGGTGGTCGACACCTTTGAGGCGGATGACACCATCGGGCAGCGGATTTACGGCCTGGGCGAAGGGATGGTGCAAGGCGCCTACGCGAGCGGCAAATATCTGGTGACCGCGCCGAGTCGCACGGTCGAGGCTTGGTCCGAAGGCGAGTTGAAAGAGGCGGATCTCGAGGCCTATGCCAATCAAAAGGACGCGGAAGGCCGGACCGAGATGTTTCGCAAACTGTTGAACGCCGGCATTGATGCACAGGTCGCTCTGCCTGCCCTCAACGATTGGGAAAACGGCAAGATGGGACCGTTGAAGGAATTGTTCCGCCAGGCCCGCGCCAACCGACAGGATGCGGAACCCACGGCGGCGGATCTCGCCGCCATCGAGAAGGAGAACCAACGGATCGTCGCTGAAGAGCAGCAGCGCAGCCAGTTGGTCCAACGATACCATGCCTTGCTTGCCTATCTGCGCTTTGTGCCCATTACGCTGGCGGTTGATCCGGCCCCGGTGGAGCTTGCCGGGGAAGGGAGTCGCGCCTTGGTCCGGTTTGCGCTCAATGGTCCGGAAAAGAGTGACCTGCCGGCCGTTGCCGCGCAGATTGAACAGACCATCGGCCAACTGACCGGCACGCCCGGCAAGGTGTTGCTTGCCTATCGGTTTTCGTGCAAGGGGCAACCCGGAGCAGCGAGCAATGAATGGCTGACCGCCAGTCCCGGGTCAGCCGGAACCTATCCGGTAACGGCAACCATGGTTGTCGAGGTCGGCACCGCTGGACTGGGCGGCCCTTATGCTGCTCTGGTCAGGAAATTCGAGCGCAGCGAGACCGCACCGGTGGAGGTGAGGGTGAATTCCGACAGGACGGAGCTGAGCGGGGAGATCTGGGACATCATGCGAACTACGCCCAATTTGAGTGTCGATTTTCCTTTGCGCTCGTTAAAGGCTACGGTGTCACCGGCGGCGGTCATCACCTTTCCCGTCAGTTACACCGCCAACACCTATGTTGTCGAGGGAAAGGGCAGTCTGCATTTTTCAGCCGATGGCAAGCAGATAAACGAACTGCTCATCAAAACCACCACCACCGACCCCAAGTCCGGGGAAGTGCTGCAAAAGGACGAAAAGCGATTGGGGCCGTTCACTGTCTACGCGGCGGACAAGGAAACCGAAACCCAGCGGAGTCATCTCTACTACACGATACCCTGGGAGAATCGCGACGTTTTCGGTTCCGTGAAGTCGTCGATTCGTGAGGTCTCTGCCCGGGACGATGGCAGTTGCTGCAAATATGGTGCATTTACCGAAAGGGCGGCCGAAAACATCAAAAGAACGGATGCGGATGCGAAGACATATATCCATTTTCGCATGACCGATGCAGCAATCGAGAAGAAGGAAGCGCTCAGCAAGCAGCTCTATCAGGAGAAGAAACAGCGGCAGGAGGCTGTCGGCAAGGCAGCGGCGGCGGGCACGCAGTGGGCCGGCCCCTTTGGTGCGGAGGAACAGTTCGACGGCACCATCAAGCTCGACGTGTCCACCACGGAAAAAGTGGTGTCCGGTTCCTTCAAGGGCGTCCATATGGAGGGTGAAAATCGCAAGCACATCCTTTCCGGTGAATTTCAAGGGGTAATCAATCCCAAGAGCGGCGAGATAACCGCGACCATCATCAAGAGCAGTCTGTCGGTCCTTCGTCTTGACAAGGGCAAGTGGTATCCGGCGAGTCTGGCTCCACAGGATTTAGCCAAGGAAACCCGTGTGCTGGGTACACTTGACGGCAACAAGATCACCGGCTACCTGGAAATCGACGGCAAAAAAGGGTTTGCCTGGTCGGCGCAGCCTGTTGGCGAAGGAGAGAAAAAATGAAAAAATTCGCCTTGCTGCAAGGTGTTGTGCTGTGTCTCTGTTGTGGTGTCCTGACCGGCCCGGCCATGGGAACCGACGATCCTTTCGGCATTCCCGATGCCTCCCTGCTCAAGGAGGAGCCGCGCATTCGCGGAGCCGTACCGCCATCGCCCCAGGTATCGGTGTCGATCGAAGCACTGCGGCAGGCTGTGGCCATGCCGCCGGTGCCATTGATCCGGGATGGCCGCTGTCCGTTCGCGGTTGCTCCGGAAACCGAGGAAACAGTGGGCGCGGCGGCCCAGACATCGGCTGCGGCGGCATCCCCCACGACGGTGCCGGTTTCCGGATCCAGTCAACAGCAGGCGGCGCAAATAGAAAAACAGAGAGGCGAGCCGCTCCTCTGCGGCATGGAGAACAGCGAGGGTGCTGCGGCGCGCATCCCCACCGATCAGGCGCTCAAGATGCTGGCAGACCTGGCTGAGAAAGGCAATGCCGATGCCATGAACGGCTTGGGATCTTTTTATTATCGCGGCCTGGGGGTTGATAAGGATTATGCCAAGGCAACCCGCTGGTTTGCCAAGGCGGCGGAGAAGGGACAGGTGCAGGCCATGTACAGCCTGGGCTGCTGCTCGTACCAGGGACATGGCGTACCAAAAGACATGGCGGCATCCTTGCGGTGGTTCACCAAGGCTGGAGAACAGGGGCATGCCGAGGGGGCATATAATGCCGGCATGCTGCACGCCGGTGGCCAGGGAACCCCTGCCGACAAGGACAAGGCTCGAACCTGGTATCAAACGGCGGCTCGTCTTGGCAGCAAGGAAGCCAAGGCACGACTTGACTCCAACGCCGGCGGAAACTAGCGGGAGGGAGCAAGATCCCCATCCGAATGCGGCGGGGTGGTGCAAGGGTGAGCCTGTCACCCTGCGCCAACGGGCCGAGGTTGGCTGGGTCGGGCTTGAAAAACAGAAGTCACGGGCAGGGGGCAAGCCGCGTACACGAGGTTGGCGGGATACACCTTGCCGTGTCCGCAAAGATGACTGCCTAAATCCAAAGGAAACCACCTCCCGTCTCGCCGTGCACCGATAGCCTTCCACCCCGGAAAGAAAGACAACCCTTTTTTTTTGCAGGTGGCATTGCTGCCCTTGCCTCATCATGCCGAAGGAAAATTTCACAATCAGGTAGAACACCATGAAGCGAACACACCACCACATGATAACTGCGGCAATGGCCCTGTGCTCCCTGTTGCTGGCGACGGATGTCGGAGCAGCACTCGCTGTCAGGGATCGATGCGAACAAGCCTTGCGGATGATGGGGGTGCAGACCGGCGGCACCGAGCGTGGCTGGGCCTCGCTGTGCGCCGGGGTAGTCAAGAATGAGCCGATCTTTCGCTACGGCAAATGGTACGGTCCAGGTTATTGGGGCGGTGGGGAGGACCCGGAAAAAGCAGGCCTCTCCGCTCCGGTGGATTCGCTGGATGCGGTGGCGATGCACCATGATTTTGGCTATGTGATCGCGGAGAAATACGGCAAGATTTACGGCAAGCAGTATGAGTTCAAGCTCAAGGCGATGGCGGACATGGTGGCAGTACGGGATGCCATGAAGCTGCCCCAAGACCCTCGAAAATGGGATCAGGTGCCCCAGGACCCGGAAGCGTCGTCGCGCTACCGCGACCGGATCATCACCGGCTTCATTATCGAATCAGACCTGTATAAAAATCTCGCGGATGCCACCAAGGTGGGCGATGTGATCACCAGCCCGTTTATCACCATGTTCGACCAGATTGACTATTCCCATGTGCCTGATCTGGAAAAATTTGAACGGGAAGTGGCAAGCCATATAAATGGCTGGAAAAAAGAAGTCGCCAAAAAAGAAGCGGATGACAAAAAACTGCAAGAGGCGGCGGCGAAATACAAAGCCCAGCAAGAGAAAGAAGCCCGTGAGGCCGAGATCAAAGAGCAGGCTGACAAAGAGCGGGCGGCGAGAAAAGAAAAAGAGGCCCAGGAAGCTCAAGAGGCAAAAAAACGTTTGGCGGAAAAAATAAAGGAGAGCAAGGAAAAACCCGAAGCCAAGGCGGAAACGAAAAAGAAATACGAGGACATGACCCCGGAAGAACGCAGGGAGGCCTTGAAAAAGAACTATCCCGATGCCTGGAAAGGGCTGCAAAAAGCGCTCTTGGCCGGCGAAAAAACGGACGAAGAGGACAGCGCGGCCCCTCAGGAAGAGGAGGAGTCCAACCAGGATCAAACCCAGGCGAAAGCCAGGGAAGCTTCCGATATACCCCCTGTCAGGGTGACCGCATCCGGTGCTTTTGATGAAGATCACAGCTCTAGCGGCTATGCCAATATTGTGACAACCACCATAACGGTGTCGTTTTGGAATGTGGGCAGCCAAGTGCCCGGCCACGGCGACGCCAGCATGCACACCAGGTCTGTCTCTTCCCTGAATGGTTCCAGTTCTGAAAGTTCGTGCAGCGGCACCTTTTCCGGTGGACCGAATGGCACCTTGCGTTTTTATGGCGAATGCGACGGCACCACCTTGAGCCTCACGGCCGGCAGCAGGATCAGCGCAGATGGAATGACCTTGACCGTGGCGAACCCCTCTGCTTTCAGCGACTGGCAAAAATAACTGGGCAGGGGTCGGCGGGGGAGATGCGGAAGATGATTCGCTGCGAACTGATCACCGTTGGCTGCCGCGAGGCGGGAGCGGAACACCGATCACGTCGGGAATAGGCGGTGGACCCATGATGGAAGAAGGGGGCATGACCATGCATCGGCAAGGGAATCGACAGCGACGACCGTGGGTGGTCTACTTGGTGGTCATGGCACTGGTTTGTTTTGCATTGTACGGGCCCGCATTGCGGATGTTCGGAGTCGGTGCGAGCGCCAAGGTCACCGAAGTGCGCCGCACCGGTGGCTCGGAGCCGCTGTTCCAGCACCGCTACTGGTGGGTGATCGGGTATGAGTTCACTGCCGCGGACGGCCGGCGGTACAGTGGGCACAGCCGTACCCTGGCGATGGACTCCGGCCCGACGGCCTACAAGCCGATCGAACGGGTCTTCTATCTGTCCGCCTTGCCGGGGGCGAACGTGCTGGCCGTGAACGCCGGGCCACATGCCGGCACCCTCGCAACTCTGGGTGCGGCGGCCTTGATCCTCTGGCTGACCGCCCCGCGAACGGGCAAATCCGCGCTTGGCCGCGGTCGGAAGGGAGGTGCATCCGTACCGCGTTCTCAACCGGTACCGACTGCAATACCGCTTACATCCGCCCAGACCGAACGCTGGCTGCGGACCTATCGCGGCCATGCTCGGCTGTACGCCTGGGGATTTTTTGTCCTGATGATCCCGCTGGTGCTGCTGGTCATCTGGTTTGAAACCGGCGCGATCGATCAGGAGGTGTGGCTGTCGCTGACGTTTTTCACGGTCGTGTTCCTGGCGCTCGCTCTGTGGTCCCGCCGGGGGACGAGCCGCGCCTGGCAAGGTGTTGTCGCGGAAAAAATTGTCCGTGCGGAGCGCGTGCGCCGTACCGGCATGCCTGATGAAACGGTCGAGCGGCTGACGATCGAGATCGAAACGGACGGTCGCCGCCGGACGGTGCGCGGCTCCAAGGCCTTGTTCAATTACTTCCATGAAAAGGATGCCGTGTTCAAACTTGCCGGTTTTGACTGGCCGGAGAAAATGAGCCTTTCCGGCGCAACCCGAATGTGTATTGTCTGCGGCGAGTTGCTGGACATCCATGCCACCCGGTGCCAGCGCTGTACAGCGCCGGTCCCCGACCATGCGGCCTTGCTCCATGATCTGCAAGCGACAGTGCGAAGTCTTGGCGCGCTTGGAGCAAGGCGATAAGCTCTTGCTCGAAAGAGGACACAATGCGTATTTGTGTAGATTCCGATGGACGCTCTAGGGTATTTTTGCTGGTCGTGTAAAAAGTCGATTTCTGTCATTGCGAGCGAATGCGCGAAATTTCGGCCGGTTACAGTCGAACATTTCTCCCGTTGGTGGAAATGACAAACGCCGCACCATTCCTTTGGCAAGAAGCTCATTGGGCAGGAATATGATCGACCAATTATGATTGCCCACTGGGCTTTGGGAAGTCACCGTGAATACCCGTGGGTAACACCTTGCAAACAACCGCCTCCCATCGGGGCGGTTTACTTTTTGGAGAACAGATGAAAAGAAAACTGCATATCTACCTTGTCCTTTTTCTCATGCTGGCAGGTGTTGTAATCATTTATGCGAATACTACCGGCGGGTATGGCCTGTTTTCGGAATGGAGCACTTTCATTGTCAATGGGTATATCGCGGCAAGTGCGCTCTACTTTTCTTTTACTTTCGAGAATCTCAGGAGAAATCCGCAGAAATCGAAACAAGAGTGATGGAACAGGTTGTTGGAGAGAGGTCTCGCAACCGGTCTGTCGCCAGGCGAAAGAAGTATCGGAGTCTATCCAACCGGGGGACGCAAGCTTCCCCGTCAACCTGACAAGTGCGCGGAAGTGGCATGCAAGCAACCATCTCTTCGACCCAAAAAGACACCTTCGCACCAATCATTGCCAATGAATTGCGTATCAGGGTGGAGCAGGTGGAGACCGTCGCCGCCTTGCTCGATGACGGCGCGACGGTGCCGTTTATTGCCCGCTACCGGAAGGAGGCCACCGGCTCGCTCGATGAGGTCGGGATCACCGCTATTCGCGATCGCCGGGTCGAACTGGCCGACCTGGACAAGCGTCGTACCGCGATTCTGGCGTCGCTTGACGAACGGGAACTCCTGAGCGACCAGCTGCGGCAAGCGGTCAACGCCGCATCCAATCTCGCCGCCCTTGAAGATCTGTATCTGCCCTACCGCCCCAAGCGAAGAACCAGGGCGCAGATAGCCAGGGAAAAGGGGTTGGAGCCCCTGGCGCGCCTGATCTACGACCAGGAGGTTTCGCGGGTGGAGGTGGCTGCGTTTCTCGATCCGGAGAAGGAGGTGGCGACGGCTGAGGAGGCGCTGGCCGGTGCCCGTGATATCATTGCCGAATGGATCAGCGAGGACGCCGATGTCCGCTCCCGGCTGCGCGCTCTTTTTCAGCGGAAAGCGATTGTCAGCGCGACCGTGGTCAAGAATCAGGAGGAGCGCGGCAGCAAATTCAGGGATTATTTTGCCTGGCAGGAGCCTGTCGGCAAGGTGGCCGGCCATCGCCTGCTGGCCATGTTCCGGGGCGAGAATGAAAAGGTGCTCAGCCTTTCCTTTCGCCCTCCCGAGGCTGAATCGCTGGAGATCCTGTCCCGTCATTGTCTTCGCTCCACGGGCTTTGCCGGGCAGCAGGTGGCCCTTGCCGCTGCCGAGAGCTACAAGCGGCTGCTCGCGCCCAGCCTGGAAAATGAGCTGCGGGGGGATTTGAAAAAACAGGCGGATGTGGAAGCCATTGCTGTTTTTTCGGAGAACCTGCGGGAACTGCTGCTCGCTGCCCCGCTGGGGCAAAAGCGGACCATGGCCCTGGACCCGGGGTTCCGGACCGGGGCAAAGCTGGTCTGTCTGGGCAGGCAGGGGGAGCTGCTGCATCACACCACCATTTATCCGGTGTTGTCCGCGCACCAGCAGGCGGAAGCCGCGAATACGGTGATCCGGTTGTGCCGGCAATACGGTATCGAGGCCATCGCCATCGGCAACGGCACCGCCGGTCGGGAAACGGAAGCCTTTGTGCGTGCCTTGGACCTGCCGCCAGGGGTGGTTGTCACCATGGTCGATGAAAGCGGCGCCTCCATTTATTCCGCCTCGGAGGTCGCCCGCACCGAATTTCCCGAGCACGACATCACGGTCCGGGGCGCTGTGTCCATCGGCCGCCGATTGCAGGATCCCCTGGCGGAATTGGTCAAGCTTGATCCGAAGGCCATCGGCGTCGGCCAGTATCAGCATGATGTCAATCAGAAAGCACTCAAGCAAAGCCTGGAAGATGTGGTCGTCAGTTGCGTCAACAAAGTCGGGGTGGAGGTGAACAGCGCCAGCAAGGAACTCCTGAGCTTCGTCTCCGGGCTGGGGGAAACGTTAGCCGCCAATATCCTTGCTTACCGGAGTGAAAACGGCCCGTTTACCGACAGGCGGCAACTGTTGCAGGTGCCGCGGCTGGGCAAGAAGGCCTTTGAGCAATGCGCCGGTTTCCTCCGCATCCATGAAGGCGCCAACCCCCTGGATCGTTCCGGCGTGCATCCGGAACGTTATGACCTCGTCCGGCGAATGGCCACGGATTGCGGGTGCAGTGTGGCGGACCTCATGAAGCATGCATCGCTGCGGCAACAGATCGACCTCAATCGCTATGTGGATGAGGAGGTCGGGTTGCCGACCTTGGAGGACATCTTGGCCGAACTCGGCAAACCGGGCCGCGATCCGCGCCAATCGTTTGCCGCCTTTGCCTTTGCCCCGGGAATCGAGAAGCTGGAAGACCTGGAGGTTGGCATGCGCCTTCCCGGCATCGTCACCAATGTGACCAAATTCGGGGCCTTTGTGGATATTGGTGTTCATCAGGACGGCCTTGTCCATATCAGTCAGCTGGCCGACCGGTATGTCAAGGGTCCGGCGGACGTGGTCAAGGTCCGACAGCAGGTCCGGGTGCGGGTGCTGGAAGTGGACGTGAAGAGAGGACGAATTGCGCTTTCCCTGCGCGACACCTGAGTCTCGGCAACAGCAAGGGAAGGAATTGCCTCCGCGCGACGGCATTGCGGCGCCATAGCCTTTGGTCCGGAACAACGAAGGCGAAGCACTGCCAGCACGTTGCACCGATTTGTGGGTGCGAGGAATGACCAAATGGAAGTATATTGAATCCGTGAACGTTCGATTAAAGTACACTTTATCGGACGGTTACGGGCAAGGAGTCGGTAAGAATTGAAAGAGTTTGACCAGGTCTGTGCATGCAACCGGTTCATGGCCATAGCGCTCTGCCGATTCTGAACAAGGACCACTTCCAACTTTCCCATATGGGGACTTTTTTTCAAATCGTACGCGAATCTGGCACCGCAATGGGTTGACATGCCACTCTTTAAACGCATCAAAGAGGTCGCCAAGGTTTTATTTGTCTTCGACGAAGAGGCGCGTGTCGATCTCTTTGCGTTGTTTCCCGGAGTCAAGCGATTCTATCAACATCGCCGCAACCTCTTCTATCTCCGCACCTTTGGCGATGTTTCCTTTACAATCATCATAGTCTTGGGGCTTTTCGGCCCGCAGGACCATACTCGCAACGTCTCCCTCTTCCTGGCCTGGGGGGTTTGGTGGGTCAGCATTGTCATGAGTTGGTTTTTCCTGGGAAAATTCTGGTGCGGTATCTGCCCTTTTCCCGGAGTCGGCCGCATCCTGCAGGCACTGGGGCTGAGTCTCAACCGCGAACCTCCCTTTTTCCTGACCAAGCATTGCACCTCCTTTGCCCTGATCTTCCTTGCCTTGATCATCTGGGTCGAATCGGTGACCGAGATGAAGCAGTGGCCGCTCGGCACCGCCCTGCTGCTCATGAGCATCCTCCTCGGGGCTTCGATCATGGCCACCCTTTTCCGGGGCCAGTCCTGGTGCCGCTATCTCTGCCCCATGGGGAAAATCATCGGCTCGGCGGCCACCCTGTCGATGATCGAACTGCGGCCCGACCTGGACAAATGCAGGACCTGCCGAACCTTTCCCTGCAAGAAGGGAACACAGAGCGCGGCGGGTTGCCCGGTCTACCTGGGGGCTTTCAACATCAAAAACAATATCGACTGCCTGCTCTGCGGGCGCTGTCTCTCGCTCTGCGACCGGGACAGCCCACGGTTGAACCTGCGGAGCCCCTTTGCCGAACTGATCATCAACAAAGGCCGCCACCTCACCTGCTCCATGATCATCCCATTTCTGATCGGTTCGCAACTGGCGCGGTTCATCCAGCAGACCGCCGCATATAGCGTGGGTGAGCATTGGTTGTTCGGCTCGAACGCCTTCGCTTTCACCCTTCTGCTTGGATTGGGGTTTGCTTGCGCTGTACTGGTCATTCGGATTGGCAGGCATCTCTTCAAGACCACCGAAGACCCCCTGTTCGGAAAATTCTCGCCCATGGTTCCGGTCCTGGTGCCGCTCGCCTTTACCGGTGAGTTGGCCTATCGCCTCGATTACTTCCTCGCCAATATCGGCGATGTCGTCCCCACCTTCGGCAGACAGTTCGGGTTGTCTCTGGAGCACCTGTCCTTTGCGATTTCCGCCGCGACGATTCACTGGATAGGTCTGGTCTTGATGAGCATCGGCACGGTTTCCAGCAGTTACGTGCTCCATCTGTTCAATACGCGCGACTTTGCGGGCATGATCCCGAAAGAAAATTACTATGCCCTGCACCTTCTCGTGCTCCTTGTGAGCGCGATCTACATTTTAGTGATGTAACCTACGACGCTCTCATGTTGTGATGTCAGGAAAACTCAACTGAACCGGGAAAATCGTGATATCAAGAGGGGGGAGCACTGTTTTGGGAGGAGGATCCGTTATGGAAAAAGGAATACCGGTGGTTTTCCGACTGCAAAGGATTTTGGCGAGACGATGGGTCATTATTGATTGGAAGTAGCTTTACCCCGCATTTAGAATTATTGGAGGATAATCATCCTGGCCCTGCCTCGCGAGTGCAGATTGCCAACCTGAAACAAATGGAAAAATTAGGGCACATCACAAGTTGTTAAATTGTCTTGATCAGCGACTCTAATCCTCCCTCAATAAATTGCGCCGAATGACCGCTCTCGGCCAGCCGTTGCTGCACCGATTGACTGACCGAACCGCCCCGAACACAGTAGACAATAACCTCCTGTTGGTCCGGAAGCGATTGTATCCATTGCTCCACCTCAGCCGGATTTTTCCATTGCGCCCCGCCAATCGTTTCCGGGGCTTTATCAAAATCTTCTTTTCGTCTGACGTCGAGCAGGGTGATGTCCTTGCCGGATGCCAGCAGGGTAGCCAGTTCTGCAGCGGTAATACTCTTTTTCATACTCATCTCCCTATACAAAAAATTTCCAGAGAAAGCCCACGCCGGAGCAGACGACCAGGACGGTGATCATGCCGACCTTGCCGTATTTCATGGCCAGAAAGGCGAGGGCGGCCAGAAGCAGGCCGAACCAGTCTGCAGTGGCCAAATTGGGAACTGGCAGGGTGGCCCCGAGTACATGGACCGGAACAGTACGGGCGAACAGGGCGTTAATCCCGAACCAGATCGACAGATTGAGCACCACGCCGACCACGGCGGCGGTGATGCCGGAGAGGGCGCCATTCAGCAGCCTGTTGTGGCGGAGTTGTTCCACATAGGGCGCGCCGAGGAAAATCCAGAGAAAACAAGGAGTAAATGTCACCCAGACGGTGAGCAGGGCACCCAAGGTGCCGGCGACGTAGGGGTTGAGCATGCCCGGATCGCGGAAGGCGGCAAGGAACCCAACGAATTGCACCACCTGAATCAATGGGCCGGGCGTGGTCTCGGCTAAGGCCAGGCCATCGAGCATCTCCCCCGGATGCAGCCAGCCATAGCCCGTTACCGCTTCCTGGGCCATGTAGGCCAAAACCGCATAGGCGCCGCCAAAGGTGACCGTGGCCATCTTGCTGAAGAAGAGCGCGATGTCGGTGTAGACATGCCCGGGACCCAGAAGCAGCAGGAGCAGCATTACCGGGCCAAGCCAGACTCCTCCCCAAGTGACCAAGACCTTAAGGCTGCGGGCGAGCGTCGGTGTGAATTGGCCTTCACTGTCCTTGGCGAGCAGGATGTCGATGATCCCACCCTCATCCTTGGTCTGCTTGACGGTGGTGTCGCCGCAAATCCAGTGGGGACAGGCGTCGCCAAGTCGTTGCGGACAAAGGCTCATGCCCAGATAGCCGAGAAGCCCCGCACAGACAATGACCAGGGGGAAAGGAGCCTGGTAGAAAAACATGGCAATGAAAGCCAGACCCGCCAGCAGCATGAGATAGGGAGTCTTGAGTGCCTTGGCGGCGATGCGAAAAACCGCCATGATCACGACAGCCAGGACTGCCGGTTTCAAACCGTAGAACAAGGCCTGGACCGCCGCCACCTTTTGGAAACCCGCGTAAAGCAGCGTCAAAGCCAGAACCGTCAGCATGCCGGGGACAACGAACAGAATGCCGGCCGCCAATCCTCCCCTGGTGCCGTGGAGCAGCCAGCCGATGTAGGTGGCCAGTTGCTGGGCCTCGGGCCCGGGAAGGAGATGGCAATAGTTGAGGGCGTGGAGGAAGCGGTCGTTACCGATCCATTTGCGCTCCTCCACCAGCATCTTGTGCATGAGGGCAATCTGCCCGGCCGGGCCGCCGAAACTCAAGAAACCGATCTTGGTCCAAACCCGGAAGGCCTCGCCGAAGGTGACATGGGTTGGAGCTTTTTCTGGTTCTTCCATAATTTTTCCCGGTTTATGAGAGCAAGCGAGTCTGCCCGTTTTGAGGGTGCATGGTCAGGTCCTTAAATAGGGTGACTGAATCAGCCTTGGTCCAGAGACCCAGATACCCAGTCAGGCTTCGTTCAGCCTGGTATTCCAAAAGTTTTTGGTCGTTCAGAAAAGCGCGAATCTGTTGCCCTTGGGTCTCGATGCGCAGTCGATGCCATTGATCGCGATGGACGGGAATATCGACACTCTGCCGCTCGAAACGTTTGCCGTTTTTAAACTCGAACAAGACAGCGTTGTCCTCCAGTCCATTGATGCGGAAGACGAAATAATTGGCCCAGTCCCGGATGGCAAAGGCCAAGCCAGCGGCTTGATCGATGGTGCCGGCCATAGGTTTAGCCCAAACTTCAGCGCTGCCGTCCTCCATATTACTTTCCTTGGCGATGGCCAGTGGGAAATAGCAATAGGCTTCGATATTGTCGAGAAACTCCTGGTAGCGCTTGCCCATGAACCGGGCAATGGTTTGGGTGACACCGATGGAGATTGAGGAAACGAAATGCGAGCCGTCCTGGAGAATACCGGTGTCCATGCCGGGTTCATTGTTCTTCCAATCACCAGTGATCAAAAAGAAATTGGCGGGTGCATCTGGCCGCTCGGGTTCAAGAAAATCATATTTGCCGTGGAAGAACGACTCGGTGAGTCTCACGACTTGCTCAGGTGTTTTTAAGGCCATGTCGAGCAGCCGGCTGGTTCCCAGCAGCCGGCCCAACTGATCCAGCGCTGTTTCCATGGCCGTTTGGTCAAGACGCATGAGCGAGGCCTCGATCAAATCACCCTTAATGGTGACCTCAAACCCGAGCCGGGTCAGGACGTTCGCCAGAAACTGGATGCGCAGCGAGCGGCCATGATAGCCCCCGGCGCCGCCGGCAAAGCTCAGAGTGACGTAATTATGCTCGATGTCCTCGCTGCAGAGGGCATCCACCGTGGCGAAATGGTAACCGAAACGGACGTTCAGATTGAAATAGTCGCCGGAGAGCATGACGTAGCTCGCTCCTCCGAGCCGGCTATTGTCCTGCGGCCGGACCCCCGCAGCCATCAGTGACATGAAATCCTGTGCCCCCACTGCGATTGCACTGGTCCAGTTGATTCCCGGATAACTGAATCCCCGCCAGAGTGCGGTGAATGGTGCGCTGATCACGTCGTGGGCGTTGATTTCATCACAGGTGGTCAAGCCGGGACGCAGTCCGCCTCCCATGTCGAGGGCAAAGAGGTTGATCGGGATACTCACCTTGAGCCGGACCGCGTTGCGGGTGCGACCGATGGCTTCGCCAAGATTGAACATCTGGCGAACCGAAAGTTCATGGCAGAAGCGGATAATGTCATGGACGGTCCGGCACTTTTCCGGCGAGAAATCGGCAGAATTGGGGTCAGTCAGATTGAGGGGCGAAATCAGATCGAGCAACCGCTGCAGACGTAGATGGGCGGGGCTGTTGAAGATCGGGCGTTTGATCTGGCGTGCCCCCTGGACCAGTTCCTCCACGGCTCCCTGATACACTCGTCCCTGATTGGCCCAGAGGGTGATGGTCTCGCCATCCTTGAGGGTGGTGGTGGCGATTTGGGTGTCGAACAAAGCCGGAACCCCGAACTCCCTGGCCACAGAGGCAAGATGACTGGCGGTGCCGCCAATATCGGTGATGATGCCCCTGACCTTGCTGACCCAGGGGGTGAGTGAAGTGGAAGCGGTCCGGGCGACGAGGATGGTATCTGGTTCGACTGGAGCTGATAGCCCTTCCGTTGTCGAGAGTGTTTTGAGGAGAATACGCCCGGTCACTACGCCGCCGGCGGCACATTTGCCGCCATGCAGCAGCACAGGGTGGCCGGGATAGTCCATCCTTTCTTGTTCGTTTTCCTGCTCCTCGCCGGTCAGAATCAGCAAGGGCCGAACCTGAAGAATGAAGAGTTGGCCAGAAGTGTCCAACGCCCACTCAATATCGAGAGATTTTTGATAATGCTCCTCCATGTGCAAGGCGTAACCGGCCAGTTCCTGGAGGAATTGGGGAGGAGCTGAACCCGAAAATCCCTTGGCTTCCAGGACAGCAAGGGTCTTCTTGTCGAGCCGGAACATCTGTTCCGGTGAGGCGTCACCCCCCACTAGTTGGTCGCCAAGCCCGGCAACGGCGCTGATCCTGATGCTTTCACTGTCATCGCCGGTGGGGTTGGCGGTGTAGAGTACGCCGCTGTAGTGCGGTTGCACCATGGCCAGGACGAGAACACCCATGGGGGTTTCCCGGTCATCAAGACCATGATGCATGCGATAGGAGAGCGCACTCGGGCTATAGAGACTAGCGATGACTTGTTGATAGGCCCGCGTAACGTCGGAAACGGCTACATTGAGAACCGAGGTGTACTGACCGGCAAAGGAGATATCGCCGTCCTCGCCGATGGCGGAACTACGGACCGCCAACCGCTCTTCCGAGGAGAAAATGTCAGCCGCATCGGCTACAGCCTGCCGGATGGACTTCGGCAAGGGGGTGGCCAGGATTCGCTCGCTGATTTGTCGACTGACAGCTTCCAGTTGGGCCGGATCATCATCGACCAGTTCTGCCAGAAGCGTGTCGATCTCCATGCTCAGTCCGGTTTCTCCAAGGAACCGTTGGCAAGCGGCGGTGGTGATGGCAAAACCGTTTGGGGTCGGAAGATGCAGTTCGGTACCTATGTGGGCTAGGTTGGCTGCCTTGGCGCCGACCACCGGCATCTGCTCCAGGCCGATACGCGCGAGCGGCAACACCAGGTCGTCGGTTCTGTGCCGGTGCAGCCCCGACCACTCCTCCTGCACCGAACGATCAATGCTTCGCAGCACACCGAACAGCGGTTCGTAATCCTTCTTGGTCATTCCCGAGAGGGCATTAACCATGCCGTCGACCTCAAGCAACAGTTGCCGGCTCTTTTTCTCCACCACCTGCGGCACGAACGGTCGGTTGTCATAGTACATCTGCTCCAGATCGGCCTGTAATGCCAAAGCTGTCCGGTTATGATCAAGGAGCCGGCGAAAGCGGCGGTAACGGGCAGTCTGTTCGGCGTCCAGGGTCGGTAGCAATTGGCAGGCAGCGCCTGTTTTCCACTTTTTGAACAATGGCATGATGTCACCTTTCGGAAGACGGATGGCTCGCAGGAGGCGATGCTAAGGTCGCCTGGCAAAACGAAATCGAGTTTTTGTTACTGGTTACTCTTCCATATCCTTGAACATCTTGTACAGCATCACATCGTACATAATCTTCAACCCTCCGGCGACAAAGAAAGGGACACTGAACAGCAGAGGATTGGCCATGAGCAGGCCGCCAAGCAGTGGTGAAATGGCCGCGCCCACCGAACGGGCCGCCGTGGTGATGCCGGAAGCTGCGGACCGTTCATCCGGAGCGACCACCGCCATGGTGTAGGACTGGCGGGCCGGCACGTCCATCTGCGAGATGCAGGCCCGGAGCAGCAGCACGGCGACAGCCAGCCAGAAGTCCGGCATCAACGGCACTAGGCACAGCAGGATATTGGAGGGAATATGGGTGTAAACCATGGTTCGCACCAGGCCGATCCGGTCGGCAAGCCAGGTGGCCAATAGCACCGATACCCCGGCCAGCAGGTTGGCGCCGAAGAACAGGGTGCCGAGCATCCCCACGTCAACCCCGTAGCGGACATGCAGCCACCAGGCAATCATGCTCTGAACCACGAAACCGCCGGCAAAGGCGTCGAGGGCAAAGAGGGAACTGAGCTTGAACACCACCTTTTTGGAGCGGTGCAGGCCCATGGTTCTTTTGGCTGCTCCCCCCATTGCTTCTCCAGCCGGAACCACCTCCGCTTGCCGGGATAAAAAGAGGAAGAACAGCATCAGCGCCAGGCCACACACTGCATAGCCACCCATGATGAATCGGTATGCCTCCAGCCCGCTCCAGCCGATTGCCTGCAGCCATTGCGCCAGCCAGCCGCCCACCAGGGTGCCGGTCGCTGTGGCGAACGAACCGACGAGATTGTACCAGCCGAAAATCCTGGTGCGTCTGCTATCCGGGACCAGTTGGGAGAGTGACGCCTGTTCGATGGACAAAAAAGGTCCGATTTCGCCGCCGCTGGGGCTGACGATGCCGATGATCGCCGCCAGGGTGATCCACACCGGATCATCGGTGAGGAGAAAGACCAAGCCGGCCAGGATCATCAACGCCGAGCCGAGCAGGAGCATGTTCTTGCGGCCAAACCGGTCAGCCACCATGGTCACCCAGAGGGAAACAAGGATATCACCGGCCAGCGTAGCGGTAAGAATGGCCCCAACTCCGGCTGCACTCAAACCGGTGGCGGCGAGATAGAGCGCCAGAACAACCGAGATGAACCCGTAGGCGAACAACCGGATTGTTCTGGTGGTAAAGAGGAGAATGATGTCTCTGGTGACGATATTCATGGATGCAGTCAATCTTGCCCCCGGAGCTAGTTGGTGGCTCCGGGGGGAGGTGAATCAGGCCATCCAGCCCTGAATTTCCGCATGCAGGGCCAGGTAGCGCTGCAACGTGGTTGGATTCTTCCCATATTTATCGTAGGTGGTGAGGATTTCGGCAAAACGTTCTTCCGCCTTCTTCTCGTCCGTGTCCGGAACAATACCATCGGTGTAGATGTCGACCATCCGGTCGGCATAGATGACGATCTTCTCTTCCGGTGTCCGCAGGGTGTAGTCCCGGACTGGCAAGCCCAGTTCGTTGGCTTCGGCCTCGGTCAGGCCGCCGCGGATATGCTTGAGGATGATCTGGACGATCGCTTCCTCAAGACCAAGTTCTGCAGCCATCATCGCGCCGATCTCGCCGTGTTCCATGCCGTAGGTCTTGGCCTTGCCAAGGTCATGGAAGATGGCGCCCCGGGCGAGGAGGTGTTTGTCCACTGGAATCTTCACCCGGCTGGCGATCTCCAGGGCTTTGCGAGCTACCTCCAGGCTGTGCTGTGTCGCTTCATCGGGGCATCCCGCAATTTTCAGGATGGCAATATCCTTCATCAGCAGATCCTCGGCCACATGGAGAAAGAACTCGGTGACCGCTTCCTCGCCCCAGGTTTCTTTGACATAAGCTCTGTTTTCAGCGAGCGCGGCCAGGTCGTGGCGGGCTGCCTTGTGATCGGGATGGTTGTCCAGCCAGTCGTGAAGTGACTGATAGTCGTTGCCAGTACGTTGCAGGCTTATTTCAAGATGTTTTGCGTAGGGAGGCATAATATTTCTCCTTGTTGTTGATGGATAAGGTTTGGGTGGAGGTTACAGTTTTGCCGTTTGCGGTTCTTCTCGCACGGTGTTGAGAAACAAAGGAATCGAAGCGCTGAGCAGCGTGGCGACGATGGCAAAGGCTAGTCCGTAACCAGAGGAGGCCACCAGACGGGTGGCAGGGTTCATGGTGTTTCCCCATGGACAGCTTTGGCATAACCGGCATGGAGGGCGTCAAAGAGGAGTCGCGCGCGTTCCAGCAATTGGTGATCATCACCTGTGAGGGCAATCAATCCATCGAGCAGGGTTTTCAGTAGGTTGGCATCATCCGGCAATGCGCCCTCCTGCACATCGATGTATTTGACCAGTTCGCTCATCTTGGCCAGGGCCGGGTCATGCAGAGCGAAATCCCGAATCAGAACCTCAAAGGTGATCAGCTGGCCCTGATGAGTAAACTCTCCCATGGCCATGTCAAAGGGAAGTTCGCCTTGGTCAAGGTTCGCGGTTTCCCCGGCACGAAGAAAACGAAACCGAGCCTGCGGATCGATGAACTGCTGGATGAGCCAGGCGGAACCCAAGCGGTCGATATAGAGCCGGGCGCGGGTGACCCAGGTTCTGCCCTGGTACATCGAACGATCGAGCCGGGCAACCGGCTGGTCGGTTTGTCCAGGCCTGCGCAGTCGCTCCGAGATAGAGTCGAGCACATTTAAGGTTTTGGCTGCCGCTCCAGAAGGAAAAAAATCTCGTTCCCGCACTGCCTCGCACCGTTTGCGCAGCTTGCGCAGGGCCGCCGACAACTCCTTGACGTTCCCGCCATCCCCCAGAGTGTCCGTTGTGGTGAGCAACGCCTTGGCTTCGACCTGAATCTGTTCAAACTCAGGATCGATCTGGGCTTGAAACAACTGCTCAATCTGCTGATCGGCCATGCCTTCGACCTGGGCGCACTGCAGGGCAATAGCCTCGCCGCCCAAAGCATTGACCTCGCCGATCAACCAGGTGATGTTCTCCAGTAGATCCTCGCGATTGGGCAGAATCTGGAGTCCGGTTTTCAGTTGCGCCGCACCGGTGGCTGAGATGCGTCGCCAGGTGCGCATCCGTGCCTTGGCATTGGCGGCGGGAATCGAGTACGAGAAGAGGATCCATTTATTTTTCATGGTGAACAGAAAATATGTTATACTTATTTCATTGTCAAGTAGTAAAAAAAGAACTATTTTTCAGTGATCGCCAAATTGGTAGCTACAACAATTCCGGGTATGTTGATACTCAGACTCGCAACCGGATGACTTATACGGAGCATGGCAATGAAAGGATTACTGCGGATGTTTACTCAGGGAGACCGATGCACCCTGCTGGCTGGAGCTTCCGGAAAACACGTTGAAAAGTTCGGGCACTTCAAGGAGTTTCTCGGCGGCAACCGCAATGCCCTGCGCGCCCTGGCCGAGCTGGAGATGCTCTATTACAGTGGTCAATCCTTCACCGCCGCCGATATAGCGTTTCAGTATGAGCAGCTGTTTGGTCAGGTGCGGGCCTTGGTCAATGCATTGAACAACTTGTCAGAACACCGGTATGCACTACTCAATCAGCAAGCCGATGCGATCAACTCGCACATTCGCAGGGTTCTTCGGCCCCCGGTGATCCGGCATGACCTGCCGGCCGTGGTGGCACTGGCGGATTTACCTGCCACCGCCACCGGAGACGCCGGCGGCAAGGCCGCGAACCTGGCGCGGATTGCCCAGGAAACCGATCTGTTGGTTTCGCCGGGATTCGTGGTCACCGCCGGCGGCTATGACCGTTTTCTCAAGGACAATCACCTCGAACAACTGGTGCTTGATGAGCTAGCTGACTTGTCTCCAAACGACCCTCGGTTGGCTGAGGTGAGCGAACGCCTGGTCAGTCTGATCCAGGGTGCCGATGTTCCCGAGAAACTGGTGACCCTTTTGCAGGCCCATTACCACACCATTGAGCGGCAAGCCCATCCCGGCATCCGGCTGGCCATGCGCAGCAGCGCGGTGCGGGAAGACTCCGAGGCCTCTTTTGCCGGTCAGTACCGATCGGTCCTCAATGTGGATGGTGATGGATTAGCCGTAGCCTACAAGGAGGTGGTCGCCAGTTCCTTTTCACCCCGAGCCATCAGCTATCGCCAGATGGCCGGTATCGACCTCACCGAGACGCCGATGTGCGTGCTGGGTCTGGCCATGGTTGACGTAGCGGCTAGTGGCGTGCTCTACACCGCCGATCCCGCCAACGGCCAAGCGGAAACGATGCAGATCAGCGCCATCCAAGGGCTGGGCGAATTGCTGGTTAGCGGAAACGTCAACGCCGACACTTTTGTCTATGACCGGAAAGACGGCACGATCAGTCATCGGGAGATCGCGGTCAAGAGAATGCGCCTGGACGCAGTCGAAGGAGGCGTTGAGGAGCACGAGGTGGCGGCGGGCGAGGAAGAACAGGCGGCGATCACGGATGAGGAAGCGGTCCGTTTAGCCCAGGCAGGCGATCAATTGGAAGCGTTGTTCGGCGGGCCGCAGGACATCGAATGGGCGATCGATCGGGAAAGGAGGTTGTTCATTCTCCAGTGCCGCCCCCTGCAGGTGGCGATCAAGGCAACTGAACCGGTTCCCGAACCGGATGTGCCGCCGTTGCTGCGGGACGGCCTCTGCGCTTCCCAGGGCATCGCTGCCGGGAAGGTGCAGATTGTTGACGAACAGACTGATCTCTCTTCAGTCCCTGACCATGCCATTGTGGTGGCCAAAACCGCTGCCCCACGTTATGCCGAGATCATGGGGCGGATTAGCGGCCTGATCACCGAGGTTGGCAGCACCACCTGCCACTTGGCTTCAGTGGCTCGCGAGTTCGGGGTTCCCATGGCGGTCAACGTTGCCGGGGCTGTCGATTGCTTTGAACCGGAGGCTGAGATCACTCTCTTTGTCCAGGAACGGCCGGCGGTCTATAGCGGATTGTTGATCGACCGTCAACAGGTCAAGCGCCGGATCATGGACAGTTCGGTGCACCGGATGCTGCGTGCCGTCCTCGACTTACTCTCGCCACTCCACCTTACCGACCCCAATGATCCTTCCTTCCGGCCGGAGAACTGTACCTCAATCCACGACATTATCCGCTTCGCCCATGAACAGGCAGTAGGCGAGATGTTCAGCCTGTCGACCGAGGCTGAAGACGAAGCGGTCACGGTTCGCTTGACCACCCATATCCCGTTGGTGCTCAACCTGATCGACCTCGGCGGCGGTCTCAAGCCCGGTCTCTCTACCTGTGATACGGTGACCGCAGATCATTTCATCTCATCACCGATCCAAGCCCTTTGGCGCGGCTTCACCCATCCCGGTATCAACTGGAGCGGCACGGTGCAATTCGATGGCAGCCGCTTTCTCACCCGCCTGGCTGCCTCGGCGACCTCAGAGTTCGGTCCGGAACCCGGCGGCGATAGTTATGCCCTCATCGGCACCGACTATCTCAACCTTTCGGCCAAATTCGGCTACCACTTTGCCACGCTCGACACTTTCTGCGGCGATGAGCCGGATCATAACTACCTCAACCTCCAGTTTTCCGGCGGCGCCGGCTCCTTTTTCGGCAAAACCCTGCGCCTGCAATTCCTGGGAAAGGTGTTGGGCGAGCTGGGATGCGCGGTGAACATTCAAGGTGACCTGCTCGAAGCCACGCTCAATCGACATGCCCGCGTCGATATGTTGGAACGGCTCGATCAAATAGGCCGCCTCTTGGCCAGCAGCCGCCTGCTCGACATGGCGATCACCAACCAGGAGGATGTCGACGACTTGGCCGCCGACTTCATGGCAGGGAATTATGATCTGCTCAACCGCAAGGATCGGACACCGCTCCCAGGGTTTTATACCCACCTGGGGCATTGGCGGCAGATCGAAGAGGACGGGGAAGTTTGCTGGCTGGCCGACGGCTCACGCTGGTTGGGCACACTCTCCACAGGTGTCTCTGGCCTAATGACTAAGGCGCTCGGCCGGTCCTATCAGGAGCTGCTCGACACCATCGGCGCCTACTACTACTTCCCTCTGGCCATCAGTAAAAGCGGAGAAGTTGGGGATGGCGCGCTCTCCCTCCAAGTCAAACCACTGCGCGGCAGCATCGATCAGGCAGGCGGGTTGCTCTTTGGCTTGCGGGACATCGGCAACTATTTTGTCTTTCGGATCAATGCACTGGAAGACAACGCTATTTTGTTTGAATTCGTCAACAACAACCGGGTTGAACGAGCCCGATGTGACCTGCCCATCACCAGGGGCCAATGGCATACGCTGGATGTTGGAATAGCGGACAATTCGGCATCATGTCTGGTTAATGGAACGGTTGTCTTCGAGTACCAGGCGGAGCGGCTGCTTCATGGGCACGTCGGTCTGTGGACCAAGGCTGATTCAATGATCCTGTTTAAAAAAAGCCCTGAAGTATAAACATGGCATTGTCTTACTGCTTGTGTTGATGCATTCTCGGGATTTCCTGGGATAGTTCCTGGAAAACCCTCTTGATATCTTCTTCTGCACCTCTTCGTAGCGAGAAACCGAGGCCAGACTTCGTTCTCTGTCCCTGGCGCCGGTGGGTGCTGGCCCGTTGAACACAGCACCACCACCATTTTTGCACTTGACAAAAGAAACGCAAACCGTTTAGGTAAACGCGTTTACTACTGTAAGCATTATACATTTTCAGGCTCCGCAAGGATGAAAAGGGAACCCGGTGTGAATCCGGGACGGGCCCGCCGCTGTATCCGAGGACGAACGCTGCACGATGTCACTGACCAAAAGGTTGGGAAGGCGCAGCAAGTAGGTTGATCCGGAAGTCAGAAGACCTGCCTGAAAAGATGACTAGCGCTTTCCCCCTGGACCAGGGAGGGCACCGATACGTGGATAAACCAGGGCATCCCCGGATCAATATTTTATTGATCCGGGGATTTTTTTTGTCGTTTTGTCGTGGGAAATATTGGGGAGATGTTGGTCCGATGTAGTCAGGCGGTACAGTTTTAACTCATTGTTTGTACAAAAAAATCGGTGCCATTTTTAATGGCCTAACAGGGAAAACGGTGCAAGTCCGTTGCGGTCCGGCCGCTGTAATCGGGGACGAAATCCGTAGCATGTCACTGATCGATCTGATCGGGAAGACGCGGAGAGTAGGTTGATCCGAAAGCCAGAAGACCTGCCGATTTTTTGATCAGCGTAAGCGGCCGTGGTTCCCGTTGTTGATCCCAGCACCTGTGCAGGCGCAAACCCTGCGCGTCATTGAAGGTGCAGAGACAGGGGAACCCCCGGTCCGAAAGGGCCGGGGGTTTTTTGTTAACCAAGCAACATGGAGTAAAAATGGGAACAGCATTGGACATTCTCAAGGATTTTCCGGCCAATACCCATGCCGAGTGGCTGGCGGCGGTGGAAAAGGAACTCAAGGGCAAACCCTTTGACAAGACCCTGGTCAAGAAAAGTTACGAAGGCATCGACATCCAGCCGATGTACTTTGTTCACGACCTCGATGGCCTGCCCCAGGTGGATACCCTGCCGGGAGAGGCCCCATACATGCGCGGTACCAGTGCCTCAGGCCACAGGGTCAATGCCTGGAACATCGCCCAGGAGATCACCCTGGCCGATGCCGAGGAGTTCAACCGGGCCGCGCAATACGATCTCAGTCGCGGCCAGAACAGCCTCAATATCGTGCTCGACCGCGCCAGCTTAAGTGGCCAGGACCCGGAGCAGGCCCCGACGGACTTGGTCGGCAAGGATGGTTTGTCGCTCTCCAGCTTGACGGATGTCAAAGCCGCCTTCGCCGGTATCGACCTGACCGCCCAACCCTGCCGCCTCACCTGCGGCGCCCTGGGAGTTGCCCCGGCAGCCCTGATCGCCGCTTTTATTGAGGAGCAGGGACAGTCGCTTGCCGATCTCCAGGGCTCGCTGGTGGTGGACCCCCTGGGCGTGCTGGTGGTGGAGGGGAGACTCAGCACGTCGTTGGCCACTGCCTACGACCGTATGGCGCAGCTCACCCGCTGGGCCATGGAACATGCGCCCAAATTGCGCACCATCACCGTCGGCACCGATGGTTACCGCAATAGCGGCGGCAACGCGGTCCAGGACATCGCCTTTGCCCTGGCCACCGGTGTGGCCTATATCCGCGCGATGCAGGAGCGGGGACTGGCCATCGACGACATCGCTGCGCGGATGAGTTTTGAGTTTGCCATCGGCAATGATTTTTTCATGGAGATCGCTAAGTTCCGCGCCGCACGCCTGGCCTGGTCGCAGGTGATCTCCTCCTTTGGCGGCGATGCCGAGGCGCAGAAGATGGTCATCCATGCCCGCACCGCCACCTGGAACAAGACCGAGGTCGACCCCTGGGTCAACATGCTGCGCGTCTCCACCGAGGCCTTCTCTGGTATTGCCGGCGGCGTCGACAGCATGCACGTCAGCCCTTTTGACGAGATTTTCCGCACTCCCAACGAGTTTTCCCGCCGTATTGCCCGCAATGTCCACATCGTGCTCAAGGAAGAGGGCCATTTCGACAAGGTGGTCGATCCGGCCGGCGGCTGCTGGTACGTGGAAAAGATTACTGCTCAGTTGGCGGAAAAGGCCTGGAAGCTGTTTCAGGATATCGAGGCGGCCGGTGGCATGCTGGCGGCCCTTGAGCAGGGCATGCCTCAGGGCGCCGTGGCCCAGACCGCAGCCCAGCGGGCCAAGAATGTCGCCACCCGCACCGACCGTTTCGTCGGTACCAACATGTACCCCAATCTCCTGGAAAAACGGCTGGACGCCGAGCCCTTTGACCACCAGGGGTTCCAGCAGCAACGGATCAACGCCATCAAGGCCCATGCCAACACCGTTGACAGCCAAGCCTGTGGTGCGGCGCTGGTTGCCCTGCCCGAGCGGCTCTCAACCCTTGATGGTGAACTGATGACACAGGCCATTGCCGCCTTCCGCCAGGGTGCCTCCCTGGGCATGGTGGCCGGTGCCCTGCGGGGTGAACGCAAGGAGGTGGCGGTCACTCCGCTCAATATCCATCGCGGTGCCGCGCCCTTTGAAAAAATCCGCCGCGCCACCGAGGCCTTTACCGCCCGTACCGGTACCGCCCCCAAGCTGTTCCTGGCCAACATGGGGCCCATCCCCCAGCATAAGGCCCGGGCCGATTTCTCCACCGCCTTTTTCAATGTCGGTGCCTTCGAGACCATCGGCAACAACGGCTTTGCCACCGTGGACGAGGCTGTCCAGGCGACGCTGGCCTCCGGGGCCAAGGCGGTGGTCATCTGCTCCACCGATGCCACCTACCCGGAGATCGTTCCCCCCCTGGCCCAGCAGCTCAAGGCCGCTGAGCCCGGCATGATGATCATCCTCGCCGGTTTCCCCAAAGACCTTGTTGATGCCTTCAAGGAGGCCGGGGTGGACGAATTCCTGCACGTCCGCGTCAATGCCCTGGAACTGCTCACCAAACTGCAACAACACCTGGAGGTGATCGCATGAGTGCGCCGGATTTTACCACCATTGGATTCAAACCCGTCACGGCGCCCATGGATTATCAGGCCTGGGCCGCCAAGGTTAAGAAGGAGACCGGGCTCACCCCCGAGGAACTGGCCTGGCGCACGGTCGAGCAGATCGACGTCAAGCCGGTCTACACCCGCAAGGATTACGACGGCCTGGACCATCTCAGCTACATGGCCGGCATTCCGCCCTACCTGCGCGGGCCCTATGGCACCATGTTCGTGCAGCGGCCCTGGACCGTGCGTCAGTACGCCGGGTTTTCCACCGCCGAGGAGAGCAACGCCTTCTACCGCCGCAACCTCGCTGCCGGGCAGATGGGGTTATCGATCGCCTTTGACCTCGCCACCCATCGCGGCTACGACTCGGATCATCCGCGCGTGGTCGGCGACGTCGGCAAGGCGGGCGTGGCCGTGGATTCGATCCTGGATATGAACGTGCTCTTTGCCGGTATTCCCCTGGATCAGATGACGGTGTCCATGACCATGAACGGCGCGGTGTTGCCGATCATGGCCTTTTACATCGTTGCCGCCGAGGAGCAGGGGGTGAAGCAGTCGCAACTGGGCGGTACCATCCAGAACGACATCCTCAAGGAATACATGGTGCGCAACACCTACATCTATCCACCGGCGAACTCGATGCGGATCATCTCCGACATCTTTGCCTACACCTCGAAGAACATGCCCAAGTACAACAGCATCAGTATTTCGGGATACCACATGGAAGAGGCAGGCGCCACTTCGGACATCGAGATGGCCTACACCCTGGCCGACGGCTGGGACTATGCCCGCGCCGGTGTGGCCGCCGGCATGAGCATCGACACCTTTGCCCCGCGCCTGTCCTTTTTCTGGGCCCAGGGCATGAACTACTTCATGGAGATCGCCAAGATGCGCGCGGCCCGGGTTTTGTGGGCCAAGATCATCAAGAGCTTTAACCCGCAAAACGTCAAATCCCTGCCCCTGCGTACCCACAGCCAAACCTCAGGTTGGAGCCTCACCGAGGGCGACCCCTTCAACAACGTCTGCCGCACGGTGATCGAGGGCATGGCCGCGGCTTTGGGCCATACCCAGTCGATGCACACCAACTCACTGGATGAGGCCATCGCCCTGCCCACCGAGTTCTCGGCGCGCATCGCCCGCAATACCCAATTGTATTTGCAGGATGAGACCAACATCCTGCGTCCGGCCGACCCCTGGGGCGGTTCGTTTTATCTGGAAGCGCTCACCGGGGCCATCATGAAGCGCGGCTGGGATCTGATCCAGGAGGTCGAGAGCCTGGGGGGCATGGCCAAGGCCATCGAAACCGGTCTGCCCAAGATGCGCATCGAGGAGGCGGCAGCCCGGCGTCAGGCGGGAATCGACTCCGGCCGCGAGAAGATCGTCGGCGTCAACAGCTACTGCCTGGACAAAGAGGATGCCCTCGATACCCTGGAGGTCGATAACACCGCGGTGCGTGAGTCCCAGCTCAAACGGCTGGCCAAACTCAAAGCCGAGCGCGACGAGCCCAAATGCCAGGCGGCACTCAACGCCCTGACCCACTGTGCCGACACCGGTGAGGGCAACTTGCTGGCGCTGTCGATCGAGGCGGCGCGGGCGCGGGCATCCCTGGGTGAGATCTGTTTTGCTTTGGAAAAGAAATGGGGGAGGCATACGGCCGTGATTCGATCGATTTCAGGCGTCTATAAGGCGGAGTTCAGTGAGAAGGAAGAGGTGCAGAAGGTTATCCAGATGACCAAGGAGTTCGAGGAGCTGGAAGGCCGGCGGCCACGTATCATGGTGGCCAAGATGGGCCAGGACGGCCATGACCGTGGTGCCAAGGTCATATCCACCGCCTTTGCCGATCTGGGCTTTGATGTCGATATCGGGCCGCTGTTCCAGACCCCGGAGGAGGCCGCTCGCCAGGCGGTGGAGAACGATGCCCACATCGTCGGTTTCAGTTCCCTGGCCGCCGGTCACAAGACCTTGTTGCCGGCCCTGGTGCAGGAGTTGGAAAAATTGGGACGGCCGGACATCATGTGCGTCATCGGCGGGGTAATCCCGGCCCCGGATTACCAATTCCTGCGCGACCACGGAGCTGCGGCCATCTTCGGGCCGGGCACGGTCATTCCGGTGGCGGCGATGAAGATCCTGGAGGAGTTGAAGGCGCGTTTGCACGCTGAGTAGGGAAGGCGCATCCCTTAGGGGCATACCGTCAATCGCAACAGCAGACGGGATGCCCCTTCAACCCAAGGCACAAGGAGAACACATGACATCAAGCACCAAAATGCCGGAGTGGGCACCGGAGGGCAACTGCGAAGGTTTTGCCTGCCGGGTATTGGATGGGGTGGAAGCCGGGCATGACGGCATCAGCAGTTACAGCGGCACCGAACAGAAGATCAGACCGGCGGTGCGCCATCGCCGACCGCAACTGAGCGCCCAGGAGTACGCCGACGGTGTGCGGCGCAGCGATCGGGCCGTGCTCGGTCGCGCCATCACCCTGGTCGAGTCCAATGCGGCCCAGCATATCGAAAAAGCACAGGAAGTATTGAAGATTCTTCTGCCCTTCACCGGCAACTCCATCCGCGTGGGCATCACCGGCGTGCCGGGGGTGGGCAAGTCGACCTTTATCGAGACCTTCGGTTGCCACCTGATCGAACAGGGACATCGGGTGGCGGTGCTGGCGGTAGACCCATCCAGCTCCATCTCCGGCGGTTCCATCCTCGGCGACAAGACCCGTATGGAGCGCCTCAGCCGGGACGAACGCTGCTTCATCCGCCCCTCGCCCGCCGGTTCCACGTTGGGCGGGGTGGCGCGCAAGACCCGCGAGACCATGCTCGTTTGCGAGGCAGCCGGTTTTGATGTGGTGCTGATCGAGACCGTGGGCGTGGGCCAGAGCGAGACCACGGTGCGTTCCATGGTCGATTTTTTCCTCTTGCTGATGCTGGCCGGGGCAGGCGACGAACTCCAAGGGATTAAGAAGGGCATCATGGAGTTGGCCGATGCCCTGGTGATCAACAAGGCCGACGGCAAGAACAAGCTGATCGCCGAGACCGCACGCGCCGAATACGAACGCGCCCTGCACTACCTGCAACCCTCCACCGAGGGCTGGGTCTCGCATGCCTACACCTGTTCGGCCATGGCTAACGAGGGTATCGACGAAATCTGGAAGGTCATTTTGAAATACCGCGAGATCACGGGCAAATCCGGCGTGTTCGAGCGGCATCGTCGGGAGCAGAACATCAAGTGGGTCCACGACATGGTCGACGACCACCTGCGCTCGCTCTTTGCCAAGCATCCGGGAGTGAACCGGATCATCAAGGACATCGAGCGCAGCGTCGCGGGCGGCGCGTTGCCGGCGGTGGCGGCGGTGCAGCAGTTGATCGCCGTATTTGAGTGCAAAGCCCCCTAAAGAGTCTGCCGGCACACTCCTTGCCCCGGTCGCTTTTCCGCGCTTTGGAATTGTATCCGGTTGCCATGTCACTCCGGGCGGTCCGTTTGCCGGCGGAACGTCTTCCCAATTGTTGGGCCGGAAAAGCGACTTGGGGCTTTTTGGCACGCCGTCACGACAAGCTGGCGCCAGAACCGCACAACGTGAAGACCGAAAGGACAGGATTGTCGCGATCCGCCGGCCCAAAGGCTTGCGTCCATGCACCCACATTTTGTCAGGAGAAACGACGATGAAAACAGCGCAAATCACCCTTGAACTTTCCGGAAAAACGCTGGAAAACCTCCTGTACCTTGCCTCGCGCCTCCAGCGGCACCCCAACGACCTGACCGTCGATCTGCTCTATGCCGCCATCGAGGCCTCCATGGACAGCAGCGATGCCCAACTTTCGCGCATGGCGCAGCCTTCAACCGGCATTTTGCAGTGATGCCCTTCCGGGATACAAGGTCCTCGACGCAGCCAATCCTATAATCGACCGTTGGTGGTTGCAGGAATCGCTGCTGCAAAAAGGCCCTAGCACGGTGGGAAAAAGGGACGAACGCATGCGGTCATGCCATGCGGAAGCGAGTCCGAACCCCATGGTCAAGACCGCCGGTTGCCTCGACCATTGGAATCGGACTCCCGGTCATGGCGCCAGCCGACCCCGCGAAGGCGGCGGGGGCTATCGGCTATCGGCTGACCCGCAAGCTGGCGGAGATCGACAAAGGCTTCGTTGCCTACGACGGTACCCGATTGCTCAAGGAGCGCCACTCCCTCCCGGCGGCGGAGCCGGTTTTTCGAGCCAGTGCCTCGCGAATCTTGGCGTCCAGATCCTTCTTAGTGAAGGGCTTCTGCATGAAAACCACGCCCTCGTCGAGCACGCCGCGGTGGGCGATCACATTGGCCGTGTAGCCGGACATGAACAGGATGGCCACATCCGGATACAGCCGGTGCAGCCGGACAGCCAACTCGCGGCCGTTCATCTCCGGCATCACCACGTCGGTGAGCAAGAGATCGATCATCCCGGCATGCGCTTCGGCCAACGCGAGGGCCGCACCCGGCGACCCGGCCGCCAACACCCGATACCCGAGTTTTTCCAACATCTGCTGACCCATTTCGAGAAGGATCGGCTCGTCCTCGACGAGCAGAACCGTCTCGCTGCGACCCGGCGGCTCAGTGGCCTCGCTGCCGCCGGGCGTTGCCGTCACCGCGTCCATGCATCGGGGGAGATAGATCCTGAAGGTCGTCCCCTTGCCCGGCTCACTGTACACGTTGATAAAGCCGTTGTTTTGCTTGACGATGCCGTGCACCGTGGCCAATCCCAGACCGGTGCCCTCCCCCACCTCCTTGGTGGTGAAAAACGGCTCGAAAATATTGTCGAGGATGCCCCGCTCCATGCCGACACCGTCGTCGCTGACCGCCAACAGCACGTAGTCGCCGGGGACGACATCGACCCGCCCCGCGCTATAGGTTGCGTCAACGGGAACGTTGTCGGTCTCGATCGTAATCTTCCCCCCGTTCTCAATGGCGTCCCTGGCATTCACGCACAGGTTGGCCAACAGTTGATCGAGCTGGGAGGGATCCATGCACACCGGCCATAAACCGGGGCGGGGCAGCCAGGCGAGATCGATATCCTCGCCGAGAAGCCGACGCAACATCTTGAGCATGCTCTCCACGGTTGCGTTGAGATCCAGCACCTCGGGGCTGATCGTCTGTTTCCGGGCAAAGGCCAGCAATTTCCGGACAATGTCGGCAGACCGCCGCCCCGCATCGAGAATCGCCTCCAGGTCGCGATGCACCGGGTCGGACGGCGCGACCTTCTCCAAGCCCAGCTGCGCATAGCCGATAACGACGCTGAGCATATTGTTGAAATCATGCGCTACCCCGCCGGCCAACCGGCCGACCGACTCCAACTTCTGGGATTGCCGAAGCTGCTCCTCCAGGCTGCGACGTTCGGTGATATCATGAACGATGGCATGGAGCAACTTCTTGCCTTGGACGTCGATCCCGCTGCTGTAGACCGCAACGTCCCGAATCGAGTCGTCGGCCCGACGATGACGGAACTCGAAAAGCACCCGCTGACGTTCCCTCGCCTTGGCCATCGCCGCCTTGACCTCCTCGGGCGGGAGGGTGTTGATGTCCTGGATCCGCATCCGCCGCAGTTCCTCGCCCGACCAGCCGTAGAAGCGTTCCGCCGCCTCGTTGGCGTCGAGAATGGCGCCGGTTTCCGCATCGATGAGCAGCTTGACCGCCGCATGTTTGGCGAAAAGGTCGCGAAACTTGGCTTCGCTGACCTTCAGCGCCTCTTCCGCCCGTTTGCGCCGGGAGATGTCGCGAATCATGTGCACGGCGCCGGCGTACCGTCCATCGGCATCGAGGATCGGATCGATCGCGACCATAAACCAGGCATCGCCCTGCCGAAGTTCCATGGTCTCGCGCCGCAGACTCCGTTGGGCCCGACTGAGCGGACAATCTTCGGCCGGGCCTGTTTGACCATGGACGATCTCCCAGCAGTACCGCCCGATCAGCTCGCTGGAGGGAACATGGAAGAGCCGCTCTGCCGCGCGATTCGAGCGAACGATCCGCCGTTGCTCGTCGAGTACCCAGACGACATCCTGCACGGCATCAAAGGTGGTCTGCCACTGCCGAGCCACCAGGGCGAGAGCCCGTTCGGCCTCCTTGCGCTCGGTAATGATCTCGGAAAAAAAGACCAGCCCGCCGATCTCGCCGGGATGGACGTACCAGGGATGCATTTCCCAGCGGATCGTGGTGTCGAGTATGCCGCTCGTCCGTAGGAACGTATCCTCCTCACAGCGCTCGCTGGCGCCGGCGAGACAGCGGTCATACCGATCCCGCCACCGTTCGGCCAGTTCCGGCAGCACCTCGGCGAAGGAACAGCCGGTCACCGCTCTGTCGCCCAAATCGTAATCGACCAGAAAACGGCGGCTGACTGCGACAAAGGACATGTCCGCGGCGAACATCGCGATGGCCACGGGGGCATGCTCGACAAAGAGGCGCAGGATGTTGCGTTCGCTGCGGATGGCTTCCCGCAACCGGTAACTCTCGGTGACATCCCTGAAGGCGAGGACCACGCCGGTCAACTCGCCGTTTTCGTCCTTGATCGGCGCGCCGGAATCGGAAATATGGTGCTGCTCGCCGTTCTTGGCGATGAGTTTGGTATGGTTGGCCAGGCCGACGATTTCGCCCGTCGCCAACACCTGCTTCACCGGATTTTCCACCGGCTCGCCGCTTTGCGCGTTGACGATTTTGAAGATCTCCTCCAGTTCCAGTCCCCGCGCCTCTTCCTCGCTCCAGCCCGTGAGTCGTTCGGCGACGGGATTGAGCAATTCCACCCGCCCCTGGCGATCGGTGGCGACAATTGCATCGCCGATGGCCTTCAGGGTGACGCTGTGCCGCTCGACACTGGCCAGCCGCGCCGCCTCGCTCTGGTAAAGGGCCATGTAAGCGTTCTTTTTCTCCCGCTGGCGTAGGGCAAAGCCGGCGACACCCGCCAGGAAGGGTACTCCCGACAACAACACCAAGAGCAGAATCGAACGGAACCGCCAATCGGCGAAGGCCTCCCAGCTGTCGATCTTGGCGATAATATACCAGGGGGAATCGGCAATGGGCAGAAGCACTGCCGCCACCTCCTCGCCTCTGTAGTCCCGCCCCTCAACAAAACCCTGACGCCCCAAAACCGCCATGACGGCGGGCACATCGGCCTTACTGAGCGGAAGGCGGAGATTGAGGGCCGCATCGTCGTGATGGCGAACTTCGTTGAGAAAAAGCACGTGGTCGCCGTCGGCGCGAACAAGCAGTGCTTCCGCCGTTCTGCTCGGGGTAGGCCAAGATTGGATCAGAGGAAAGAGAAATTGTTGGGCACTGTCGATCAGGATAAGCGCGCCAAGGGGAGCCGCCTCTTGTGCGGAACCTTCGATAAGGGGGGTAACCACCGAGGTGTGGGGCGACGGATCCGCGCCTTCCCGATGCAGGTCGACGAACACGGGGATGCGCTCGCGCAGGGCCGTGGCCAAGGCCGGCCCGTACCGTTCGCGGTCGCCCATGGTGCGGTTCATGGTCAACGTCAGACGTTCCTCGCCCTCGGGGTCCACCAGGATGATTTCGTCGATGTCATGCTGCTCGGCCAGGTACCGGAGTCGCAGATGGAGATCCCGGCGGTGCTCGTCGTTGGCGTTGTGTAAAAATTGGGCGATGCTGGCGCGAAGGAAGAGATCCTCTTGCAGGAGGGCGGCGTCGTGGAGTTGATCCTTGCGCCAATCGACAATCTGTTGGGCCTTGAGTTGGGCAATGGCGGTCAGGTTGCGTTCGACCTCCAAACGCATGGCCTCCTTCTGCTCAAGATAAAACCATGTGCCCCCGGCAAGCAGCAGGACGAGCACGAACAGCACGAGAGGGGTTGTCCAACGTGAAAGCCTATCCGCCTGCGGTTGCATGCCCTGTTGTTCCCCCTCCGTTTGCGGCCGGCCCTGCCGCTGCAACCGGCGGGCCTACCCTCCTTGCTCGATCGTCGTCTCTAACCACTCGAATACTCCCAAGTTTTGAATGTACTGTAGATACGTATTACCTGTCATCGATTTTTTCCAAACAAGACGCTCCCAAGCCAAAGCGCTGTCCGCCCGTCGCAAGCCCTACCACCGGTGTTTGCAACGAACTCGCTGGCATGCCAAGGTTCTGCCGTTCATGGAACGGCGCGCTGCCAGAAAAAAGAGTCCCCGCGCCGGCGAGGACATGGGGGGAGAGGAGGATCAGAGGGCGTGGCGGAGGACCTTGGAGGCGTACAACCCGCGGATGAAGTCGGCGGATTCCTTGTCCAGGTCGATGAATTTGGCGCCGGTAATGTAGCGGTCCTTCCATTTACGGACATGGCGGACCTCCACCTTGGAGACAACCTGCACCTGGCCGAGAATAAAGCCCAACTTGACGGAACGGGATCCCTCAAGCGAAACCGGCGCGTCCAGAGCCAGACCGCCCTCGCTGAGATCAAGCAGGCGGGCGGTGTGGGTTTGCCCGTCGGCGACGATGCGAACGAACACATCCTTTTCCTCTAATAACTTGGCAAGGGATTCCTTGCCGATGCGAACAAAGGTCCGTCTATCCTGGGCGCGTTCGGACTTGTACTCCCAATCCATCTGCAACCCCTCCAGCGAGGGGATGTCGTTCCAGCTTTTTTTTGTATCCATACGCGCCCCCTCCCTTCGACGAACAACGGCCACGCTCGCCTGCCGCCGATTATTCCACAGTCTTCGCCCCTAATCCGTCGTCGGCATGGCGGAGCGGATGCAGGCTCAGACGTCTTTAATATTCATTATTATACACCGAAGGATATATTGTCAATTTTAGGTAAAAAATAACTCTCTTTTCCTGTGCGGAGGATAAACCGACGGCAATCCAATCCGCAAGTGGGCAATGAGCCCGAGGATGGAGAGCGCCCCACACCTCCGCCCGAATGGAAAGAACTTGCGGCAACCGAGGATTTACACTATCAAGAAGGACAGATACCCTGACAATATCGCTTTGATCTTCCGCGCAAACAATCCATGCATCCTCGGTACGGATCGTGGGGAGACGCCTTTGTGCCCCTTGCGCGAACGGCAACCACGACACCTTCCCCTTGCGGAGCCTCCGATGCGCCTCTCTCCCCTGCTCACCGATCTGTACGAACTGACCATGCTCGCCGGCTACCTCGAAGAGGGCATGGCCGAGAAGTCCGCGGAGTTCGATCTCTACTTCCGCACCAATCCCTTTGCCGGAGGCTATGCCGTGTTCGCCGGTTTGGAACCGGCCCTGGACTGCCTGGAACAACTGCGCTTCACCCCTGAGGAGATCGAGTATCTCCGTGGCCTCGGCCTGTTCAAGCCGCGCTTTCTCGACTATCTGCGTGGCTTCCGTTTCCGGGGCACGGTGCAAGCGCCGCCCGAGGGCACGGTGGTCTTTGCCAACGAACCCCTGCTCACCGTTTCCGGCGCCCTACCCGAGGCTCAACTGGTGGAGACCGTGCTGCTCAACATCGTCAACTTCCAGACCCTGGTGGCCACCAAAGCTGCCCGCATCTGCGATGCCGCCGCCGGAGCCGAGGTGATCGAATTTGGCCTACGCCGCGCCCAGGGACCGGACGGCGGATTGTCGGCCTCGCGCGCCGCCTGTGTCGGCGGGGTCAAGGGCACAAGCAACGTGCTGGCGGGCATGCTTTTCGGCCTGCCGGTGCGCGGGACGCACGCCCACAGCTGGGTGCAGTCGTTCCCCGACGAACTGACCGCGTTTCGCGCCTATGCAGACGCCTTCCCCGACAGTAGCGTGCTCTTGGTCGACACCTACGACACCCTGCTAAGCGGCGTGCCCAACGCCATTGTCGTGGCCAGGGAGTTGCGGGACCGGGGCCACAGCCTGCGCGGCATCCGGCTCGATTCCGGCGACCTGGCCTACCTGTCGCGCGAGGCCCGGCGGATGCTCGACGCGGCCGAATTCCCCGAGGTGCGCATCCTCGCCTCCAACGAACTCGACGAACAGGTGATCGATTCGATCCGCAACGAGGGCGGCCAGGTGGATATCTACGGCGTTGGCACCAAATTGGCCACCGCGGCCGGCATCGGCGGCGTGGCCCTGGGTGGGGTCTACAAACTGGTGGCCATCGACGACGAGCCCAAAATGAAAACCACCAGCGATCCGGCCAAGGCGACCCTGCCGGGACGCAAGCGAGTACTGCGCGCTGTTGGCCCCGACGGTGCATACATCCAGGATCTGGTCTGCCTGGAGGACGAAACCGTCGACGCCGGAATAACGGTCTACGATCCGACCAATCCCCTCCGCCACACCACCCTGCGGGCGGATGCACGCCTGATCGACCTCCGCCAAACCGTAATGGAAAAAGGCCAGCGGACCCAAACGCCGGAGCCGATCGAGCGCATGGCCGAACGCTGCCGCCGGGAACTGGACCTGCTGCCCCAGGGCTGCCGGAGATTTGTCAATCCGCATCACTACAAGGTGTCGATCTCGCCGCCACTCAAGGAGTTGCGCTGCGCCCTGATGCAGGCGGCGGCCAGAGGGAGGAAGCAGCCATGAGCAAAAAAACGGCCCTGGTGCTGGTGGATGTGCAAAACGATTTCTGCCCCGGCGGCGCCCTGGGGGTGCCCGGCGGAGACCGAGTGGTGGAACCGCTCAATCGTGCGACAGCCGCCTTTGCCGCTGCTAACCTGCCGGTCATTGCCACCCGGGACTGGCACCCGCCGCATACCCGCCACTTTCAACCCTATGGCGGCCCGTGGCCGGTGCACTGCGTCCAGGAGAGCGAGGGCGCGGCCTTCCACCCGGACCTGCGGCTGCCTGCCGAGACCATCCTGCTGTACAAGGGAACCGACGAACAACGCGACGGCTATTCCGCCTTCGATGGGGTGACGGAAGCCGGAACGACATTGGCGCAATTGGCTGCGGAAAAGGGAATCGACCATCTCTGCATCGGCGGCCTGGCCACCGATTATTGCGTGCGAACCACGGTGCTCGATGCCGTGGCGCACGGCCTGACCGCGACCGTGCTGACCGATGCCATCGCCGGGGTCGACCTCCAACCGGGCGACAGCGAGCGGGCCCTGGCCGAAATGCGGGCGGCCGGAGCGCGAATGCTCGGGGTGGACGAACTGGTGCGCGAACTTGAACGGTGGGCTAATCCTTAGGGGTGACTCCATCTTGCCGTTCTTGTGCTCAGCCATCGCGAATCCCATAGGAAACGATTGCAACTCAGTGACGCCGGAGCGTCCCAATTCCGTTCCCACGCTGGAGCGTGGGAACGATCAAGATATTTAATCAGGTATCATGTCCCCGAAATACCCAAAATTTCACCTTTAGGTGCTATGAAACCATACTTGCAACTTGATCTTCTCTCTCCACCTCCCCCCCTTGAGATTACAGAGGCTGAGTTTCTCTCATTGAAACACTCAAGACTAATTCTAAACGCAGCGTTCACTTTCGAAGAAAACTACGATTTACTTGTCGGCAACTATCTTGAATTTGAGAATTCAGCTCTCTCTTTGACAACCTCTGCAATGGCAAGGCAACTCAATGAATATCATGAGGTGTTCGAGCTAAGAGCAGAGCTGAATCGGAGAGCCGTTAATTTTCTTAGCTCCGCGAGGCTTTATGTCGACCAACTCTTACAAAGAGTCAAGGAATGCGGAGGTAACAAGGAGGATGTAAAAACCCGCCGCAGTGCTGAATATGACAATTTCTTCGAGTACCGCTTCATGGAGGCTCTTCGAAATCACGTTCAACATTCAGGTTCAGCCGTTCACAGCAGTTATGTAGATGCCAGTTGGATACCGCCGGGAAAGTTATCGAGGCAGGAGTTTGCCCTTAAAGCCTTCACACACAAGTGCTTCCTTGCGCTTGATCCGACTTTCAAGCCCCCAGTACTCAAAGAGTGCCCTGAAAAGGTGGATACGCTTGGTGCGACTCGTCGATATTTGGAATCATTGAACGCAGTTCACGAGTTTGCTCGCTGTAGCATTGAGAAATCGATCGCGGAAGCCCGCTCTTCATTTGAAGACGCAATCAAAAAGTACGTCGCTTTTACTGGAGAGTCGCCGATTGGCCTAACCGCTTATGCCTCGTCGGATCGAGATCCTATAAACGAGAAATTCCCGATCTTTCTTGATTGGGATGATGTCCGTATAAAGCTCTCACTCCGGAATAGAAGCCTTGTAAACTTGAGTAAGCGTGTTATCTCAAGTGTGGCGATCTGAGAACCTCGCCTCACTTCGTTCATAAAGGGCGACAACACAAGCTTCCTTGCCCGGTTTCAATACATTCAAAGTCAAATTTTTTTCTGACAAAAAAAACCATGCCAACCATCCCCATCACCCCCAACCTATCCATCGACGCCGCCGAGGTTGAGCTGACCGCCATCCGCGCCCAGGGCTCGGGCGGCCAGAACGTCAACAAGGTGTCGAACGCGGTGCATCTGCGCTTCGATATCCGCGCCTCCAGCCTGCCTGAATCATACAAGGAACGTCTGCTCGCCCTGCGCGATCAACGATTGACCGAGGACGGTGTCCTGGTGATCAAGGCCCAGGAGTTCCGTAGCCTGGAAAAAAACCGGGAAGCAGCCCTGGAACGGTTGGCGGAGATCATCCGCGCCGCAGGCGTAGTTCCCAAGAAACGTCGCCCCACCCAGCCGACCCTGGCGGCCCGCAAGCGACGAATCGAGAGCAAGGTCCGTCAGAGCCGGATCAAGGCGCTGCGTCGCAAGCCCGAATAAGCGCCCTTGCCGCCAGCCGCCGGATAGGGTAGTTTGCCCGCATTCGTTGCCCCCCTTTTTCCTCTGCCCCGATTGTCCATGAACGTCGCCAACCCAGAGCTGCAATTGGCTGAAGCCTTTGTCGAGCACACCAACTGCACCGTCTTTCTCACCGGCAAGGCAGGCACCGGCAAGACCACCTTCCTCCATGCGATCAAACGGCAGACCCACAAGCGGCTGGTGGTCACTGCGCCTACCGGGGTGGCGGCGATCAACGCCGGCGGCGTCACCCTCCACTCTTTTTTCCAGCTTCCCTTTGGCCCCTGCCTTCCCGGCATGGAAGTGCTAAGCGGCCAGCACCGGGTCAGCCGGGAAAAACGCAACATCATGCAAAGTCTCGACCTGCTGGTGATCGACGAGATCAGCATGGTCCGGGCCGATCTGTTGGACGCGGTCGACGGTGTGCTGCGCCGCTACCGCCGCTCCGAGCTGCCCTTTGGCGGGGTGCAGGTACTGATGATCGGCGATCTCCACCAGTTGGCACCGGTGGTCAAGGTGGCGGATTGGCAACTGCTTGCCCCCCATTATCCCTCGCCCTATTTCTTCAGCAGCATGGTCCTACGCCGACTTGAGCTGATCCCGATCGAACTCAAGCAGATCTACCGCCAGTCGGACCCTCGCTTCATTGATCTGCTCAACCTGGTGCGCGACAACCGCCTGGACGCAGACAGCCTTGCCCTGCTCAACTCCCGCTGTCGGCCCGGTTTTTCGCCGGGGGCCGACGACGGCATCATCACCCTCTGCACCCACAACAGCAGTGCCGATGCCATCAATCGGACCAGATTGAATGAACTGCCCGGTGCCAGCCGCCGGTTCGAGGCCGGGGTCGAAGGCGCCTTTCCCGAATACGCCTATCCCACCGCCGCCAGCCTGGAACTGAAGGTGGGGGCGCAGGTGATGTTCGTGCGTAACGACGCCTCCCCGGAAAAACGCTATTTTAACGGGAAAATTGGCATGATCGGCTCGATGAGCCGGGAAAAAATCCGCGTCGACTGTCCGGGGGAACCCGAGCCCATCGAAATCGGCCCGGTCACCTGGGAGAACATCGAGTACAAGGTCGATCCGGAAACCGCCGAAATCTCGCAGAAGGTGGTGGGCAGCTTCAACCAAGTCCCACTCAAACCGGCCTGGGCGATCACTATCCACAAAAGTCAGGGTCTAACCTTCGACCGGGCGGTGATCGACGCCCAAGCCGCCTTTGCCTTTGGCCAGGTCTATGTGGGCCTCAGCCGCTGCCGCACCTTGGAGGGACTGGTGCTGAGCACGCCGATCTCGGCCCGCGCCGTCAAGACCGATCCAGTTGTGCTCGATTTTGTCGCGGCCATCGAGGATAAGGCGCCCACCGAGGCCACTCTGACCGCCGCCAAGATCCGCTATCAGCAACAACTTCTGCTCGAATGCTTCGATTTGCAGCCCCTGGCCCGGCAATTGGGCCGGCTGGTTGGGCTGATCCGCGGCAACGCCTCCATCATCCAGGTCACCGCCGGGGCCGAACTGTTCGAGGTACAGCAAGCAATCTTGGAGAGCATCTGCACGGTGGGCGACAATTTCCGGCGGCAGTTGCAGTCCCTGTTCCGGGCCGACCTGGAACCCGCTGCCGATCCGGTGGTGCGTGAGCGTTTGGCCAAGGCCGGCGGCTATTTCCGAGAGCAATTCGAAGCCATCCTGAATCCCTGCTTGGACGCATTGGCGGTGGAATCGGACAACAAGGAGGTACGCAAGCGAATCGTCGAGGCCATCAAACTGGCGCGGCAGGAAAGCGCCGTCAAGCAGGCGGTCATTGTGGCCTGCGGCGAAGATTTCTCGCCGGCCCGCTATCACCGCGCCCAATCGATGGCTGCCATGGAAAAGGAGCAACGCGCAGCCAAGTCCGATTCGCTCTACACCGAGGCCGATGTCGGCCATCCGGAACTGTTCCGCACCCTGCGCCAATGGCGGAACGAGACCGCCGCCGACGCGGGCGTCGCCCCCTATCAGGTGCTCCACCAGAAGACCCTGATCCAGATCGCCGTTCACATGCCCGACAGCATCGGCGCCCTGAAAACCATCAAGGGTATCGGCAAGCGGCTGGCGGAGAAATACGGCCCGGAGATCGTGACCATGGTCACGGCTTACCGCCAGGAAAAGGGGATCGAAACGGTCACTCTCCCCTCCCCGGCTGCCATCGGCCCCACCGGCGAGCCCAAGAAAGCTGGCAAAAAGGAAGACACCAAACGCGTCAGCCTGGAGATGCTGGCAAGCGGCCTGTCCATCCCGGAAATCGCCAGGCAGCGCGGCCTGACCCTCCAGACCGTCGAGGGTCATCTGGCCTTTTTCGTCAAGTCCGGCGAACTGGCCATCGACGGCCTCCTCCCCGACGACCGACGCCGCGACCTGGAGGAACGCATCGCCACGCTCCAGGCTGGCTCGGTCAAGGCCATCAAAGCCGCTCTCGGCGACGACTACTCCTACGGCGAAATCAATCTGATGCTGGCCCACCTCCAATATCGCAGCGGTCTGTAGCCGTTCTCGGCTCGCCGTTTCCTGCCGATCCCCTCGGCCCGATTCCCAATGAATCGCAGCGCATTGCCACTTTCCTCCTGTGGCACACGACCTTCAGGAAAACCCTGAAAATGCCTTGACTTACATCAGGCTCTCACGTAAAAATGAGGGCCGGCACCCGTGTTGTTGTGCATTTCTCGGACGTATCTCCCCGCTTGCACGGAGTCTGACTCCCCATCCACCATCCAGGAGGTTCCCATGAGCAAAAAAGCACTGTGTATCGGCATCAACGATTACCCCGGCACCGCCAACGATCTGTCCGGCTGCATCAACGACGCGCACGACTGGGCCGACGAACTGGCCAAACACGGCTTCGCGGTGCAAAAGCTGCTCGACGCGGCGGCCACCAAGGCGGCGATGACAGCGGCCATCGGCAGCCTGATCGACGGCGCGGCCAAGGGCGACTCCCTGGTCATCACCTATTCCGGCCATGGCACCTGGGTGCCCGACAAGAGCGGCGATGAGCCCGACGGCCGCGACGAAGCCCTCTGCCCCTACGACCTCGCAAGCAAAGGCGCGCTGCTCGACGACGATCTCCATGCCCTGTTTTCCCGCCGCGCCGCCGGTGTGCGCATCGTACTTATTTCCGACAGTTGCCATTCCGGCTCGGTGACCCGAGGTTCCGAGGAGGATCTCGATCCCGGCGTGCCGCGCATCCGCTTCATGCCACCCGAGGCCTGGATGCCCAAGGAGCAACTGCCACCGCCGACCCTGCGGACCATGATGCCGCGCGGCGGCTTCACCCGCGCCGGCGGCGACCTGCTCCTTGCCGGCTGCCAGGATACCGAATACAGCTACGACACCAGCTTCAAGGGCCGGCCCAACGGAGCCTTCACCTACTATGCCTTGAAAGCCCTGCGCGAAGCCAAACCGGCCACCTACGAGGCCTGGTTCAACCTCATCCGCACCTATCTCCCCTCGACCCGTCTGCCGCAATCGCCGCAGATCTTCGGTACCAGAACGGCACGGCGTTTTAAAATTTTTCAATAAAACCAAAGTGGGAAGCTGGTCGTGCGACCAGCCTCCCCATTCCACCAAACCGGAGCCTTGCCGGTCATTCCGGCTTGCCTCCCCAACATCGGACATACTGCTCATCCATGGATCAGGATCGCCTTTCTCCCCGAACCGCTACCCTTGCCTTGCTGCTCGTCCTCGTTCTGCCGACGGCACCCCTTGCCGAAGAGAAGACCAATCCCCTGCGCTTCTATGCGCAGGACAACGGCAGTTACCTCCAGGCCACCCTCGGCGTCGATTACGCCTACTTCAGCCAGCACAACGCCTGGTACGGTGTGGACGAGACGCGGTTTGGGACGAAGATCGACTCCTGGTCGGAATCGCTGATTCGGCCCGGCCTGGAGGGCACGTATTTCCTGCCCAGCAGCCAGTCTGTCTACGGCCGGATCGACGTGGTTCAGGCCAACACCTTCGGCGGCGTCGATGCCGGCTTCACCAACGCCGAACTGGGTGATGTCAGTTGGCTCGGTATCGACAAAGCCTATCTTGGCTGGCGCTCGGGCCGGTTGTTCGGATCCCTGGGCGACGATTTCCTCGACCTCTCCTTTGGTCGCCAAGTGTATGCCACCGGCACCTCCTTCCTCTTCGGCAGCGAGGGCGGCGCTGGATTCCGGCGGGCAGCCTACTACCTCGGCGGCCGCAAGAGCGCCGACTGGGCGGCCATCGCCCGAATGAAAAGCGGCCCCTGGTCCGGCGATCTGTTCGGTTTCGAGAACAACAGCGTCTTTCCCCGTAACACCTCCGCCGGCGGTGCGACCCTCGGATACACCTTCGCGCCCGAGGCCAACATCGGCGGCAGCGTTGCAGCCATCGAATCCGACGTGAACTCCCGCGACGGCATGCAGGTCGTCGATCTACGCGGCAGCGTCCAACCCTTTGCCCTGTCCGGTGGTCCGGCTGCCCTGCGGCCGTTCAAGCTGGAGGGCGAATTCGTCCATGAAGACCGGGACGAGACCATGGACTCCGGTTTCGGCTGGTACCTCGCCGCGAGCTACCAGTGGAGCGAGGTCGCCTGGAAACCCGAGCTCACCTACCGCTACGCCAGCTTCGACGAGGATTACGACACCCTCTTTTACAGCGCCGTCGACTGGGGCTCCTGGTTCCAGGGCGAGATCACCGGCGAGTACGACCTGTTCAACACCAACCTCGACTCGCATATGCTCCGCCTCAAGGTGCAGCCGGTGGAACCGCTGTCGCTCAATGTGTTCTATTACCGTTTCACCCTCCACGATCCGCAGTTCTTCGGCGTGGAGAGCGACGACTATGTCGACGAGTGGAACCTGATCGCCGATTGGACCGTCACCCCCCACCTCACCCTCAGCTTGGTGGGGGCTCTGGCCATCCCCGACGACGGTGCCGAGGAATACTTCGGTGACGACGAGAACTGGACCGCAGGCATGGTGATGGCTACAGTGCGATATTAGAGGGGAGGAGGTAAGAGGCGCGACGCATTCCCCGACCACCTGTTGTATGAAACAAGGGCATCTCGAATGTTTCTCCCTGGTGGTCGACACCAACACCCAATGCTTCAGGAAAGCCGCTCTCCCGAGGATATTGGCCCCGCCGGAGGGCATTGTGTCTCTGGTTAGCTGAGCAGGGCGGCGCAATATCTCTCCGCATGATTCCCGCAACCCCTACCAGGAGGCCCTCATGGACACCACCGTCACCCTGAAGATCGAAGGCAAGCAGGTGCAAGAGGAAACCATTGCCGGTTGGGAGGCCGCCAACTACCGCATCGACGGTTCCAGCCGGGGCCTGGGGGCCGAACTGCTCACCGAAACCCTGGAGCCCGATGCGGTGGTGCAACTGCAACTGGCCAACGGCCTCCACATCCTGGCGGCAGCGGAGGATGTGCACCGCTACCTCGGCGCACCGCTGGGCCGGGGCGTGGGCAAGAGCGGTGAGATCACCGTCGGCCAGGCCCTGCGACTCACCGGCCCCCGCCTGCCCGACGGCTTGTCGCGCGAGGGCATCGGCGCCTGGGTGCTCAAGGGGTTGCGCATCTTTCGCCGGGGCCCGGCGGGCATGACCGCCCTGATCGCCGCCGGCAGCTTCCAGGATGCCCGCCTCGATCACCGAGGCGGCCTCTACCGCTGCGCCCAGGATCACTTCGACCTGCACAAGATGGAGCCCCTGCCCGCCTCGGGCGAGCCGATCCTGCTCTTCCTCCATGGCACCGCCTCCTCCTCCGAGGGCAGCTTCGGAGGCCTGTGGGAAAACTTAAAATATATCGAACAACTGGCCGCTGTCTACGGCCAGCGCATCTATGCCTTCGAACACCGCACCCTCACCGACAGCCCAATCACCAACGCCCTCGACCTGATCAAACTCCTGCCGGAAAACGCACGGCTGCACCTGGTCAGCCATTCGCGCGGCGGCCTGGTGGGCGAGCTGCTGGCCCGGGCCAACCGCTTGGACGTGGAACCCTTCACCGCCAGCGAGATCGACCGCTTTCTCGATCAGGGTAAGCGCACCGGCCGGGAGGGATTCGAGGCCGATGCCGAACGGCTCCACCAGCTCAACCGCGAACTGCTCCAGAAAAAGATCCGGGTGGAACGGTTCGTGCGCGTGGCCTGCCCGGCGCGGGGCACCACCCTCGCCTCGGGCAAGCTCGACCGCTGGGCCAGTGTCATGGCCAATCTCATGGGCAAAGGGGTCGATCTCGGGGCCAAAGCCCTGCCCCTGCTAGAGCCGGTGGCCAAGGGATTTGAACTCTTTCAAAGTTTCCTCCTGGCCGTGGTCAAGGAGCGCACCGATGCCCGCATCCTCCCCGGCCTGGAAGCGATGATGCCCGACTCGCCTTTGATTGGGCTGCTCAACGCGGCCGATGTCCGCATCGACTCGCCCCTGCATGTGCTGGCCGGCGATTTCCAGGGCGACGGCCTGCTGCCCTGGCTGGGCGACTCCCTCTCGGAGGTGTTTTACGGCGGTCAGACCGATCTGGTGGTCAACACGCCCTCGATGAGCGGCGGCGCTTTCCGCACCCAGGGGATCAAACAGAAAGACCTGGTTGGGCCCGAGGTGCATCATCTGAGCTACTTCCGCCGCGCGGAGAGCGTCTCTGCCCTTCTGGGCGCACTTCAGGGCCAGGACAGCGGGTTCGAATCGATCGACGGGCCGTCGCAGGCGATGATCAGCCGGGGCGGGGTCGAGATCAAGCGGCGCAGCGATGCCCCCATCGTCTTCCTCCTGCCCGGCATCATGGGCAGCCACCTCCAGGCGGGCCGCAACCGCATCTGGTTCGATCCGATCAGTCTGTGCATAGGCGACATGGAACGCTTGACCATCGCTGCCACCGACATCAGCCCGGACGGTTGGATGGATCGCTGCTACGAGAAACTGGCCCGTTTCCTCGCCGAGACCCACGAGGTCTGGCCCTTTGCCTACGACTGGCGCCGATCGATCGGCGAGGCAGCCGCACTTTTCGGCGATCGCTTGGATGAGGCCATCGAGGAGGCCAGAAAGCGGGGCAAACCGGTACGCATCGTGGCCCACTCCATGGGCGGCCTGGTAGCCCGGTCGGCGCTTGCCACTCGCTGGTCGGCCTTCAAGTCCCTGCCCGGCAGTCGCCTGCTGCAACTGGGCACGCCCAACGGAGGTTCGCACTCCATGGCTGCCGTACTGCTTGGCCGCGACGATTTTGTCCAAACCATCGAGCGTTGGGTGGACTGGAAGCACGACCTCCGCGAATTTCTCGCCCTGGTCCGCGATTTCCCCGGCGTGCTCGAACTGCTGCCCTGGCCTGGCGAGAATGGTTTGGCTACCGATGGCCACGACTACTTCGATCAGGCCACCTGGCAGCTTTTTGCCGAGAAGGATAAGGCCAACAAAAATAAGCCTACCTGGACCCCGCCCCAGGACGAACACCTGGTTGCCGCCCGCAGCTTGACGGCCACATTGAGCACTATCCGGCTCGATCCGGAATGCTGCCTCTACGTCGCCGGCCAAGCGCCGACCCCGGTGGCGGTGCGCTGCGAGCGGGGCGAGGTGGAGATCGGCTGGAGCAACGAGGGCGATGGCCGGGTGTCGTGGAAAGCGGGTATTCCGGCCGGGGTACCGGTCTGGTACGTGGAGGCTGCCCATGGCGATCTGGCAAGCCATGAGGACGCTTTTACCGCCTACCGCGAGTTGCTCGAAACCGGTAACACCCGCCAACTGGCCCGCGCCGCTTCCTCGGCACGCGGCGAGTCAGCGCCGGTCTTCCAGGCGCGGGGCCTTGCGGGCAACGGTCTCTATCCCAGCGCCGACGAGGTCTTGACTGCCGCCATCGGCGGAACCCGGCCCAGTCGGCGAAAACGGACAAAGGGCGAGACACCGGTGGACATCGTGGTGGTGCACGGCAGTTTGGCCGGCGCCGAGAGTCCGGTTCTGGTTGGGGCCTACGCCGGCGACACCCTGCGCGGCAGCGCCAAGTTTCTCAACGACCATCTCGGCGGACGCATGGAACAGGCCCGGGCCATCGGCCGCTATCCCTGCCAGCCCGAGGATGCCATGGTTTTCAGCCAAGCCGAGGCCCATGCCAAACCGGCCGGGGCTATTGTCGTCGGCCTAGGCAGCGTCGGCGAACTCCTGCCCGGCACCTTAACCCAAGCCTTGAGCGAGGGCCTGCTCGAATACGCACGGATCATGGAGCAACTGGAGGAAACCGACCCGGCACAACCCGAACGGCTCGCGGTTTCGTCGCTGCTGGTCGGCACCGGATTCGCCGGTTTGCCCATCGAGTCCGGGGCCCGTTGCCTGCTTGAGGCGCTGCGCCGCGCCAACCTCTTGCTACGGCAATCCGGGATGAAAAAGCGGATCGGCCACCTGACCCTGTTCGAGGAGATCGAAGGTCGGGCCATCACCCTGGTGCAGGCCCTGCGCGATCTGGCGGGCGAGTCCCGTTTTGCCGAGGCGGTCCGCTTCGATGGCCGCCTGCGCGACGGCCAGGGCGGCTATTGCGGACGCTTTCAGGCCGGCAGCAGCCAACAGGGGATGTATCGGGTGCATATCGTGGCCGACCGTGGCGGCCTGCGCTTCACCGTGGTCACCGACCGGGCGCGCAACGAGGTCAACGCCGAGCCCGACCAGCGTCAGGCCGTGGATGGCCTGATCCGCACCGCCACCGGCCGCACCATGGATCAACCCGGTTTATCGCGTGCCCTGTTCGAACTGCTGGTGCCCAATTCGATGAAGGAGGCGGTGGCCGATCTGCGCACCCTGATGCTGTCGGTGGATACCATTGCCGCGGCCTACCCCTGGGAACTGATGCGCGACACCGATCAGACGGGCGAGCCGCCATTGGCTGCCCGGATCGAATTAGTGCGCCAACTGGCTACGCCGCAGGGCCGAGGCCGGGTACCGGTGGTCCTGGACAAGCGGGCCTTCATCGTCGGCGACACCGAATCCGGGATGACGGATCTGCCCGGCGCCCAAGCCGAGGCTGCGACGGTAGCCGAGTTTTTCAATCGGGCCGAATATGAGGTCAAAAAACTAGACAAGCCTCCGGCGCAGGATGTGTTCGACGGCCTGTTCAACGGGCACTACCGTTTCATCCATTTGGCCGGGCACGGCGTGGTCCGGGACAAGAAAACCGGCTGCACCGGCATGGTGCTTGGTCCGGATACCTTCCTCACCAGCGCCCAGGTGAGCAAACTGCGACGGGTACCCGAATTCGTGTTCGTCAACTGCTGCCATTTGGGGAACATGCGGATCGATGCCGAGCAGCAATGGGGGAAGCTGGCGGCCAACCTGGCCACCGAGTTCATCCAGATGGGCTGCAAGGCGGTGATCGCCGCCGGCTGGGCAGTGGACGATCTTGCCGCTGCCACCTTTGCCCGCACCTTGTATGCGGCCATGTTCAAGGGAACCCGGTTTGGTTTGGCGCTGCTGCGGGCCCGCGCCGAAACCCATCGCAACCACCCGCAAACCAACACCTGGGGCGCCTTCCAAGCCTATGGCGACGAGCAGTACCGTTTCCCGGTCGCCGACGACACCGTTGCCGTTGCGCCGGACGAATACGTGCATCCCAGCCATCTGATCGCCGATCTGGACATGCTGAGTGCCCGGCTCAAGGACGCCACCTTGACCGATCGCAAAAACTATTATCTCAACCAACTGAAGAATATCGAAAAATCGGCGCGTGGCACCGATTTTCAACATGCCGGAGTGCGGGAGCGGCTGGCCGTGGCCTGGACCGAGATGGGGAACAGGCAAAGGGCCATCGACCACTATCGGGCCGCACTCAGCTTCGAGGATGCCGGCTTGAGCCTGCATGCGCTCGAACAATTGGCCAACCTTGAAATCCGCCATGGCGCTGCCCTGCTGGAGGGACGCGACGAGGACGAAGAAAAAACCGCAATGCAGCATGCTGAGGGCCGGGCTTTGCTTGCAACCGGACGCCGGCGCCTGAAGCAACTGCTGGCCCTGGGGGAAACGGTCGAACGCCGCTCGCTGATGGGTTCGTACTGGAAACGGTTGCTCCAGGCCGGCATTGCCCAAGGCGACCTCGCCAACGCCGACACCTGGCTCACCGGCATGGCCAAGGACTACTGGCGAGCCGCCGAGCACAGCTACCAGCGTACCGGCAGCTGGGATTACTCTCCGCTGCTCAACGCCCTCGATGCAACCTTCCTGCTCGCCGTCCGGGGCGACCGTTCCCGATTCGACACCCTGGCGCCGCAACTGCCCGATCTGCTCAAGGCCGCGGCTGAAAATGGCAAGCGCCGCTCTGCCGAGCATCGCGAGTTGTTCCACGCCCTGGCCGATGTCGAGGCCGAGCGGGTGGATGGCCTCTGGGCCTGCTTGGATGGCCGGGATGCAGCCGCACTCTCCGACGCGACAACGCAAAACCACATCGTTCGCCGGTATCGCGATCTGATCGACCGCTTTAACCTTGGCGCCGACCTTTCCCCGGCAACCGGCAACATGGACTTTATTCTGAAACTCTTGCCCGACACTGAACAGGGAACAAAGATAATTGAGAGTATCGCAACCATTCTCCAGGCAATGGCATCCTCATCAGGAGCACGTGACAATGGTGGATTTCCGAGGTAGGAAGAGGTTTCAACATGCATTGACATGACCGTATCGCAACAAGAAACAACGTCCACGAAATCTACCGAGGAGGGCCTCACAGGCTAACATCAACTATGCACATTCTCGCCATCAATGGCAGTCCGAGAAAAAAATGGAACACCGCCACCCTGCTGGAAAAGGCGCTGGAAGGCGCGGCCAGCCAGGGGGCGACGACCGAACTGATCCATCTCTACGATCTCGACTACAAGGGCTGCACCAGTTGCTTTGCCTGCAAGCTGATCGGCGGGCCAAGTGAAGGCCGCTGCGCGATACAGGACGAGCTTCGCTCGGTACTGGAGCGGATCGAGACCGAGGTCGACGCTCTGATACTGGGTTCGCCGATCTATTTCGGCAGCATGAGCGGCGAGATGCGCTCCTTCCTGGAACGGCTGCTGTTCGCGCAGCTCGTCTACAGCCAGCCACCGCGCTCCCTCTTCCCGCGCACGATCAAGACCGCCACCATCTACACCATGAACGTGGACGAGGAACGCTGCGAGCAAATGGGCTATCCGACCATGTTCGGTTATACCGAGGCATCGCTCACCCGGGCCTTCGGCACCGAGGCCGAGACTCTGTGCTGTTACGACACGTTGCAGTTTGCCGACTACTCCAAGGTGATCATGGAATACATGGATCCGGCCAAGAAAGCGTCCCGAAGAGCTGAGGTTTTTCCTCATGATTGCCAACGGGCCTTTGAGCTGGGGCAACGGTTGGCGAAAATGGATTGAGTTCGCGTGAGGCTACTCGATTTTATTCGAGCTTCTTGCAAAATGAATAATGCGGATTTTGCTATTTCGACCAACGGGAGAAATCTCTCATGGAACTGGTCGAGATTTCTCGCTACCGCTCCAAATGACACAATATATCACCTCGAATTTTCAAAGCACCAGCAAGGCCCATGATGAGATCTTGTCATATTACAATAGATTTTCCGGGAGGTTATACAGCGTTTGCCGCTTGCGCTCCTTCAGCCTGTTCATGACTTCGCGCACCGTTCGCTCCCGGACGCCCTAACAAACCACACCCCCCTGCCCGGCAGGGATGGAAGGCCCCTTGGATATACGCACGATCATTCTCACCCTCGCCTTTGGTAATTTTGTCTTTGGCGTGGTGCTCATCCTGTTACAGAGGCGCGAGGAACCCTCCCTGCGCAACCCCTTCTGGATCGCGGCCAAATGCTTGCAATGCATCGGCTGGCTGCTGCTTGCCGGACGCGGCACTCTCCCCGACCTCCTCAGTTACACCCTGGGGAATATCTGCCTAATCGGCGGCTTTGTCTACGAATGCTGGGCCATCTTCCGCATCTCGAACCGGCCCATTCCCCTGAGCTACCAATGGGCGGGCCTGGCCTATGCCTTTGTGGGCATCCTGGCGGCCACGCCGCTGTCGCCGACTGGCCGGCTCGCCGCTTCGACCCTGCTGTCCGCGCCGGTACTCATGCTCATGGCCTGGGCGATCCTCAGAGTCGGCTCATCCTACGCCTCCCTGCGGGTCTTTATGGGCGGGAGCACCCTACTGCTGGCCGTGGCCGCCACTCTCCGGGGCCTATTTGCCCTCGGAAGCAACGGAGAATTCGGGCTCTTCTCCCAAAACCCCCTCCAATTCGTCAGTTTTTTCATCCTGTTCTACATGATGCTGACCAATGGCTTCGGCATGCTGGTGCTATCCAAGGAACGAACCGATCGGCGCTTGCAGGAAGTGTTGAAGGAGCAGCAGGCGATTCTCGACACCCTGCCCACCGGGCTGTGCATCCTCCGCGACCGGGTGATCGTCGCATGCAATCCGGCCATGGAAACCATGTTCGGGTTTGCACCCGGCACCTTGAAAGGTCAATCGGTGCGCTCCCTGTACGAAAGCGAGGCGATGTTCGAGCACTTTGGTCGGGAGATCTATACGGAAATCGCGGCAACCGGCCGCTTCGAAGGCGAAGTTCGGTACCGGCGCCAGAGCGGCGAACCGTTTTGGGCCAAGGACCATGGCCGGACCATCGTGCTCGGCGACTGGCCCGAGGCCTACACGGTCTTTTCGATCATCGACATCACCGAACAGAAAAGGCAGCAGGAGGTGCTGACCCGGCAGAAGGAAGAGGTGGAAGCGACGCTGGCCCGGATCAAGCGTCTTGAGGGGATCATCTCGATTTGCATGTACTGCAAGAAGATCCGTACCGAAGAGGATGCCTGGGAGCAACTGGAACAGTACATCACCGCGCACAGCGACGCCTGGTTCAGCCACGGTCTCTGTCCGGAGTGCTATGCCCGGTCGCTGCGGGAGCAGATATGAGGCCGACCGCCGACTCCGCCGCGCGTTTTCGCACTCCATCCGACACCAAGGAACCCTGACCATGCAAAACGAACTGCTTGCCGCGATCATCCAGCAAATGGCGATCGATCCACGCGGCGTCCACGGCCTCTCCCATTGGGCCCGGGTATGCGACAATGGCCTGCGACTGGCCGCAGAAACCGGGGCGAACCGGCAGGTGGTCGAACTTTTTGCCTTCTTTCACGACAGCAGGCGGTTCGACGACCAGGCCGATCCGGAGCACGGACCACGCGGCGCCCTGCTTGCCGAACAGTTCCACTGCGCCGGTCTCTTTCGCCTGGCCGAAGAACCCTTGCAGCTCCTGCTCACCGCCTGCCGTCTGCACACCGCCGCCCGCAGCCACGAGAACCCGACCGTGCGCACCTGCTTCGATGCCGACCGCCTGGATCTGGCCCGCATCGGCAAAACGGTGAACCCGGAATATCTCTGCACCGAGGCTGCCAAGGAGCAAGCGACCATTGTCTGGGCAAGCGAACGCAGTGTCGCCGGGTTCGTTCCGGACAATATCCTTGGCCAGGCTCTACGCGCCCTGAGTGCGTACAATCCCTGACCGATCTCTCATCTTTCCGCGTCCATTCAGCCGGGATCGACCGGCCTATTCCTCCAGCCACCAGTGCTCGCCGGCCTTGAGCGGCTTGATGCGCCCCTCGGGGACTCCGGCAGCCCGCATGGCGGCGTCCAGATCGCGCAGCGGCACATCGTAGCCGGTGTCGGCCAACTGAAACATATTGTAATGGGTGGGCAGCATGGGCGGCCGGCCCAGCTCGGACCAGGCCCGGACCGCCTCCTCGGGATTCATATGGTTGTAGGCCATGAACCAGCGAGGATCGTAGGAGCCGATAGGGAGGGCGGCAAAACGAAGTCGGCCGTGTTTGGCGGCGATTGCCCGGAAAGCATCGCCGCCGCCATAGCCGCTGTCGGCAACAAAACAGATCTTGCCGCCAGGGGTGGCGAGGACGAATGCAGCCCACAGAGCCCGGTTGCGATCCCAGGGGCTGCGGGCCGACCAGTGGTGCATCGGCTCAAGATGGACCGTCAGGCCCTTTAATACGACCACCTCCTCGCCCCAGTCGCGGGCGTCCACCTGGGCCTTGGGGATGCGATCGCGGATGAGGATGTCGTTGCCCAGCGGCGTGAGGATACGGGGCCGGTCGCGCTGCCAGAGTTTTTCCAGGGTAGTCAGATCGAGATGATCGTAATGGTTATGGCTGACCAGCACCAAATCGATGGGTGGCAAATCCTCGAAGCGGATGCCCGGCGGATGCGCCCTCTTGGGCCCGATCCAGGTGAAGGGGCTGACGCGATCGGACCAGACCGGATCGGTAAGGATGTTCAACCCTTGGGTTTGAATGAGCAGGGTGACATGGCCGACAAAGGCCACCCGCAGCCGGTTGCCCTCCACCCGCTGGGGCGGTTTGTCGGTGGCCGACAGTTCGCTGTAGTCTGGCCAAGGTTGGCGCTCGCGGGTCGCATACCATTTGAGCACATCGACAAAGGTTTTGTCCATCGGTTTGCCGGGATTGAAAAACCGCTCGCCGTCGAAGTGATCGGACACCGGGCCCCGGTAGTAGGTTGGTGTGCAGGAGAGGAGCAGCACCGCAAGCAGAGGAAGAGAGAAGTTCGAGTATCGCATGATGGTCGTGCGTTGTGGTTGATCGGTTCGTTGCACCTCGGCAGGGTGTTTGATCAACAATAAGCGGTATCGGCAAAAAAACAATTTGCCTCTGCACGTTCAGCCTTCGATGATGTTCGTCTGCATTGCCTGGCCACGGAAAAAGGTATAGCAGAAGGTGCCGTCGCTGGTCGCGGCCCGCTGCAAATCGCGGATGCCCGCATCCCAACTTGCCGCGTCGATCAGGCCGCTTCCAAGAGCCTGCTCGCGTACGCCCCGGACCATGGCGATGAAGGTGTTGCGGGAAAAGCCCTCGATCAAGTCGGGCCGGGAACCGTCGACGTAGACCATGCGCGGCTCGACCCGCACCTCGGCAAACCCCGATGCTACCAAGAGCGGATAGAGCCTGCGGCCGATCAGGCTATCGCCCCCGAGGTTGGCCTGAAGGCGCACCAGGCAGTTGACCGTCCGCCGGGCAGCCACGGTTTCCGGGTGGCAGTAAAAGGAGCCGTGGTCGCCCTCGATCACGGCGATCGTGCCGCCCGGCTTGAGCAGCCGCCGCAGGGCGAGCAGCGCGGCCGCCGGATCGGCGAGGTGTTCGAGCACGAAACAGACAAAGACATGGTCAAAGCTGTGCTCGGCAAAGGGAGCCGCAAGGATGTCGCCCTGCCGAAAAATCACATTGCTCAGCCCTCGGGCCGTGACAGCCTGTTCGGCGAGACGGAGCGAATCCGAGGAGCGATCGAGCGCAACGATCCGGGCCTGCGGATTGGCCCCGGCCAACTGCACGGTCTGGCAGCCGGTGCCGCAACCGGCTTCCAGGACAAGCGATCCTGCGGGATAGCGCAGATCGCCGTAGAGCAGTTCGGCCAGGGTTGTGGCCTGATCCCTGAGCCGCCGCGCTTCCCGACTCGAATATCCATGAACATACCTCTCCATTATCGCCTCCTTGTTGGGATTGTTATCGGAGGCGACTCTACTCCACCCGGATTCAGGCGTCTTGTACGCAATTGCGCAGTTGGCCGGGGGTATAGCCGAGGAGCCGCTTGAAGCTCTTGGTGAGGTGACTCTGATCGACAAAACCGGTTTGGGCGGCCGCATCGGCGATCGCTACCCCATGTTCCAGCAACTGCCGGGCCTTGCGGGTGCGGTGTTGCATCAGCCAGGCATGAGGAGTGAGGCCGGTATGGCGGGCAAAAACCCGGATGAAATGGTAGGGACTGAGACAGGCGATACCGGCCAGGGTGTCGATGCGCAACTCTTCGCCGCAATGGGCATCGAGGTAGTCGATCACCCGCCGGACGGCGACCGGCTCCGCACCCACAGCCGCCATGGCCGGAGGCTCGTAGGTATGGCGAGCCAACAGCCGGGCAAACAGGGTCAGTAGCAGGGTCTCCTGTTCAAGCTGCGCCGCCTGCCGGCTGCCAAGAAGGATGTGGGTTTGCCGAATAAGGCCGGCTAGCTCGGGGTCGTCGATCACGCCCTGGGTGAGAAATGGCAAGGACACCGGACGTCCGGCGACGGCTTCGCTCGTCCTCCGCAGGAACTCGGCGGAAAAATAGAACATCCGGTAGGTCCAGCCCTGCTCGGCCACAGCCTGGCCGGTATGCACCTCGCCGGGATTGACCGTGTTGATCCGCCCCGCCGGTGCGACCAGGTTCTCCCCCCGGTAGAAAAACCCGAGTGCACCGGCCTCGATTACCCCGACACCGTAGCCCTCGTGGCTATGCCGGGGGAAGGTTTGGCGATGGAAACGGGCGTGCAGCAACTGGAGGCCGGGCATCGCGGCAGGATGGGCGAGACGCACCTTTTCGCTTGCGGTTGCGGCTCTTGGTTTGTTCTTTGCTCTGTGGTGCATGTGCTGCGCCTGTTGTCATCGAAATTGCGTATCGGCCCTCTTCCATGTGTTCCTAACCTACCAGAGAAGAGAGCAATTTTCCGCACCAATCGCACGATTTGCTTTGCGTATTCTCCCCTGGTGTTTTACTCTCACCGCACCCCCCCTTGTGTTCTCCCTGAAGTTTGACCGACCGGTCACCGGGCTTCCGTCCGCTGACACTCCCTCAACTTTTGCCAGGAGATCCGCCATGTCCCACCCCCCTGCCGGCCAGCACGCACACTCCAAGCCCAGCCGCAAGGTCCGTTTCGTCACCGCCGCCTCGCTCTTCGACGGCCACGACGCCACCATCAACATCATGCGCCGCATCCTCCAGTCCACCGGGGTCGAGGTTATCCACCTCGGACACAACCGGTCGGTACAGGAAATCGTCAACGCCGCCCTCCAGGAAGATGCCCACGGCATCGCGGTCACCTCCTATCAGGGCGGCCATGTCGAGTTTTTCAAGTATATGATCGACCTGCTCAAAGCGGGCGGCGGCGAGAATATAAAAGTGTTCGGCGGCGGCGGCGGCGTAATCGTGGCCGAGGAGTTAGACGAACTGCACGGGTACGGTGTGAGCCGCATCTACACCCCGGAAGACGGCCAGCGCATGGGCTTGCAGGGGATGATCGACGAGGTGGTCAAGACGGCAGATGTCGATCTGCCGCCGCTGCCCGATCAGGGAGCCGATACACTCATCGATAAGCTGGCCGGTGGCGACCGGCGGTTCCTGGCCCGGTTGATCACTGTGCTCGAAAACGGCGAAGCGCCGGAATCGCTGCGCCGGGCGATCCTGGAGGGGGCGGCCGTCCGCCGGACCCCGGTGCTCGGCATCACCGGTACCGGCGGGGCAGGCAAATCCTCGCTCACCGACGAGTTGGTCCGCCGATTCCGCCTCGACCAGGACGATACCCTGAGACTGGCGATCATCAGTATCGACCCCTCGCGCAAGCGCACCGGCGGCGCACTGCTGGGCGACCGCATCCGCATGAACGCCATCGAGCATGAAAATATCTACATGCGCTCGCTTGCCACCCGTGAGACCGGCTCGGAAATTTCCGCCGCCCTGCCCGAAGTGATCGCCGCCTGCAAACTCTCCGGTTTCGACCTGATCGTCGTCGAGACCTCGGGCATCGGCCAGGGCAATGCCGCCATCGTGCCCCACGTCGACGTCTCGCTCTATGTCATGACCCCGGAGTTTGGCGCGGCCTCGCAGCTGGAAAAGATCGACATGCTCGACTTCGCCCACTTCGTGGCCATCAACAAGTTCGACCGCAGCGGGGCCGAGGACGCCCTGCGCGACGTGCGCAAGCAGTACCAGCGCAACCACGACGCCTTCCGTACCCCGCCGGAACAGATGCCGGTCTTCCCCACCGTTGCCGCCCGCTTCAACGACGAAGGCGTCACCGCCCTCTACCAGGCCATGCTGCCGACGCTTGTGCAACTGGGCCTTGCGCTCAAACCGGGCCGTTTGCCCCGGATCGCCTCGCCCAAGGCTGCGGGCGACCGCGCCATCGTTCCGGCGGAACGCACTCGTTATCTGGCCGAGATTGCGGACTGCGTGCGCGGCTATCATGCTCATACCGATGCCCAGGTGAAAAAGGTGCGCGAACGCCAGGCCCTTGCCATGGCGAAGGATCAGTTCGGTCTCTGCGGCAAACCGGTGGCCAGTTTCGACGCATTGCTGGAGGCCAAGGAAGAGGAACTCGATCCGCATGTTAAAAGAATGCTCGACACATGGCCGGAGCTGGTGCGGCAATACAGCGGCGAGGAGCATGTGGTCCGGATTCGGGACAAGGAGATCCGCACCACGCTGACCCGCACTTCGCTCTCCGGCTCGACCATCCGCAAGGTCTATCTGCCCCGTTATCAGGACGAGGGTGAAATTCTCCGTTTTCTGATGCGGGAAAACGTGCCCGGCCTCTTTCCCTTCACCGCCGGCGTTTTTCCCTTCAAACGAGAAAACGAGGACCCCACCCGGATGTTCGCAGGCGAGGGCGACGCTTTCCGCACCAACCGACGGTTCAAGCAGGTCAGCGAGGGCATGCCGGCCATCCGCCTCTCCACTGCCTTCGATTCGGCCACCCTCTACGGCTGCGACCCGGACGAACGACCGGACATCTACGGCAAGATCGGCAACTCGGGAGTATCCATCGCCACACTGGATGACATGAAGGTGCTCTACGGTGGCTTCGACCTCTGCGCGCCCACCACCTCGGTGTCGATGACCATCAACGGCCCGGCGCCGATCATCCTGGCGATGTTCTTCAACACCGCCCTAGACCAGCAACTCGACCAGTTTATGGTCACAAACGGTCGCCAACCCACGGTCGAGGAAAAAGAGGAGATTCGTTGCCGGGTCTTCTCCAACGTGCGCGGCACGGTGCAGGCCGATATTCTCAAGGAAGACCAGGGCCAGAACACCTGCATCTTCTCCACCGAATTCGCCCTCAAGATGATGGGCGACATCCAGGAGTATTTCGTTCAGCACAACGTGCGCAACTTCTACTCGGTTTCGATCTCCGGCTACCACATCGCCGAGGCCGGGGCCAACCCGATCTCGCAGCTGGCCTTTACCCTGGCCAACGGCTTTACCTACGTAGAAGCCTATCTGGCGCGCGGCATGCACATCGACGATTTCGCACCCAACTTAAGCTTCTTCTTCTCCAACGGCATGGAGCCCGAGTATTCGGTGATCGGCCGGGTGGCCCGCCGCATCTGGGCGGTGGCCATGAAGCACAAGTACGGTGGCAACGAGCGCTCGCAGAAACTGAAGTATCATATTCAGACATCGGGCCGCACCCTGCACGCCCAGGAGATGGCCTTCAACGACATCCGCACCACCCTCCAGGCCCTGATCGCCATCTACGACAACTGCAACTCGCTGCACACCAACGCCTACGACGAGGCGATCACCACCCCCACCGAGGAATCGGTACGGCGGGCCATGGCCATCCAGTTGATCATCAACCGCGAATGGGGTTTGGCGATGAACGAGAATCCCAACCAGGGCGCTTTTCTCATCGAGGAGCTGACCGACCTGGTCGAGGAGGCGGTGTTGCAGGAGTTCGAGGCCATCGCCTCGCGCGGCGGCGTCCTGGGCGCCATGGAGACCGGCTATCAGCGCAGCAAGATCCAGGAGGAATCGCTCTACTACGAGCATAAGAAGCACGACGGCTCCTACCCGATCATCGGCGTCAACACCTTCCGCAACCCCAAGGGCGAGGTGCCCATCGAGATCGAACTGGCCCGCTCCACCGAGGAGGAAAAACAGTCGCAGATCGGTCGACTGCGCGACTTTCAGGCCCGCAACCGGGAGGCCGCCGGGCCGACCCTGGATCGACTCAAGCAGACGGTGATCCAGGGCGGCAACGTCTTTGCCGAACTCATCGACGCGGTGCGGGTCTGCTCGCTTGGCCAGATCACCGAGACCCTCTACGAGGTGGGCGGCCAGTACCGGCGCTCGATGTAAGCATAAACACCCTGCACCAGGCAACCTGGCGCAAGGGCAGAAGCGATCGGCACTGCGAAGCACAAGCCGGCCGGTGCCGGCACAGGGCGGGGACGCTCCGGCGTCCCCTGTCCTTCGCACGCAACCATTTGACATTCCCGCCGCCTTGGTCCATGATGGCAAAAAGACCAAATCGATTGCGGCACAAAGGTTTTGGGCCGACAGAATCGGGATGGCCGCTTTGCCGCTCGCCGGGGTGAAGCTGGTCGTCTCTTCTTTTCTCAAGGAACACGACCCCGTATGTCCGCCAAGCACCGCTTCGCCACCTTGATCAGCCTGCTGCTCATCGTCGGTTTTCTCGCCACCTCCCTGGTCAGCCACGCCGTATCGGTCACCTTGCTGAAACGGGGCCTCAGCGAATCCATCCTCCCCCTGACCGGTGACAATATCTATTCGGAAATCCAGAAGGATCTGATCCGGCCGATCTTCATCGCCTCGATGATGGCCTCAGATACCTTTCTCCGCGACTGGGTTCTTGCGGGAGAGCAGGATGTTGACCGGATGACCCGCTATCTGGCCGAGGTGAAAGGCAAATACCAGACCATCACCAGCTTTTTTGTCTCTGATCGCAGCCACGTCTACTACCATGCCGAGGGCATCCTCAAGCGGGTCCATCCCGACGAACCCCGCGACGTCTGGTATTACCGGGTACGCTCGATGGATGCGCCCTACGAACTCAATGTCGACCGGGACATGGCCAACCGCGACGCCATGACCATCTTCATCAACCACCGGGTCCACGACTACGACGGCAACTACATCGGCGCCACCGGCTGCGGTCTGTCGGTCTCCTCGGTCACCCAACTGCTCACCGCCTACGAACAGCGCTACCGGCGGCATATCTTTTTTGTCGATGCCAAGGGCATGGTCACCTTTTCCGCGAACAACGCCCATCCCCCCGCACCCCTCGATCAAATCGAAGGATTGCGGGACATCGCCCCGGCAATCCTCAAACAGGAACATGGCTCGTTCAGCTACGAGCGCGACGGTCAGACCTTTCTCGTCGACACCCGGTATCTCAAGGAGCTCGGCTGGTATCTGCTGGTCGAGCAATCCTTGGCGCCGGAAATGGAGATGCTGCGCCGCACCCTGCTGATCAACCTCACCCTGGGGCTGATCATCGGCCTGATCATCCTCGCTGTGGTCCAGCGGACCATCGCCCACTACCAGCGCCGCCTGGAACGCTTGGCCGCCACCGACAAACTGACCGGCCTCTTTAACCGCCACTCCGGCGAGACCCTGTTCCAACAGGCGCTGAGCGAGGCGAGTCGCAACGCGGCGGATCTCTCGGTCATCCTCCTCGACATCGATCATTTCAAGGGAATCAACGACCGCTTTGGCCATCAGGCCGGCGACCTGGTGCTCATCGTTTGCGGACGGCTGATCCAGTCCTGTTTGCGCGCCTCAGATATCGTCTGCCGCTGGGGCGGCGAGGAATTCCTGGTGGTTCTGAAGCACTGCGATCTCGACGCCGCCTGGCAGCTCGCGGAAAAGATCCGCACCACAATCGAAAGGGAGACCGTGGTGTGGGGCGTCGAGGAGATCGCGGTCCAGGCCAGCCTGGGGGTGGTGCAACGCCACTCTGGAGAGCTGCGGGAGCAACTGCTTGCACGCGCCGACCGGGCCATGTACCGGGCCAAACATCTTGGCCGCAACCGGACGGAAAAGGATGCCGACTGATCGCACCGAACAGGGAAAACGAACGGACATTCAATAAACAGCAGGGAGAAATTTGACAACCGCTCCCCCGACCCTATATCCTACGAAAAAAGGAACCGTTCTCGCCTTTCCCCTCGCTACCTGTACCCCCTCAACGGAGGAGCCATGCTCAATCGGATTTCAGTGAAAAAAAGAATGTACCTGGTCATTCTTTCCATTTTTTTCTTATTCAGCCTCATGCTGTGGTTTGCCGTGACCAACAGCCACAAGGTCCGGGACATGGGCCTGGAGAAGACCGGTGCGGTCATGCTTGAGGATCAGAAGGCCAAGTTGCAAGTGGCGACCCACTCGGTGGCGCTTGCCGTAGGCCATGCCATTGAAGGCATCGACGACCCGCAGCAGAAAATCGAGATGGTCCGCAAGATGGTCGACGATATCCGCTTCGAGAGCGACCAATCCGGTTACTACTTTGTCTACGAGAACACGGTGAACGTGGCCCTGCCGCCCGCCAAGGCGAAACAGGGCAAGGATCTGGGCGACACCAAAGACAAAAACGGCGTCTATTTCGTTAAAGAGTTGATGGACCAGGCCGGCAAGGGTGGCGGCTTTGTCCAGTACGTCTTTCCCAAACCGCCGGGCAATCAGGATGCGCCTAAACTGGGATATGCGGAGATGATTCCCGGCACGAAAATGTGGATCGGCACCGGTGTCTATATCGACAACATCGATACTTACGTCAAAACCATGGGCACCGAGATGAACGGTCAGGTTCGTTCCTCCCTGCTGACCATGTCGGTGAGTGCTGGCGTCGTTTTTGTGATCATCATCTCCATCATCCTGCTCATTGCTTTTGGCATTGTTCGCCCGCTCAATCGCGTGGTCGAGAGCTTGAAGGATATCGCCCAGGGCGAGGGTGACCTGACCCGGCGATTGGAGGTCAACTCCAAGGATGAAATCGGCGAACTGGGCGCGGGATTCAACCTGTTCATCGAAAAATTGCAGGGCATCATCAAAGGGGTGGTCGGCAACAGCGCCCAGGTGGAGGGCGCCTCGCACAGCCTGGCCAAGGTGGCCCGCGATATGTCCGAAAATGCCCGGAACAGTTCGGAGCGCAGCACTGCCGTGGCTGCCGCAACCGAAGAGATGACCACCAACCTGAACAATGTTGCCGCCGCCATGGAGGAGTCTTCCACCAACACCGCGATGGTGGCCAGCGCGGCGGAGGAGATGAACGCCACCATCAACGAAATCGCCGGCAACGCCGAGCAGGCCAGGGTGATCTCCGAGCAGGCGGTGCGCAAGGCCGAGGTCGCCTCTAGTAAAATGACCGAACTCGGACAGGCCGCCCAGGCGATCAACAAAGTCACCGAGGTGATCACCGAAATTTCCGAGCAGACCAACCTGCTGGCGCTCAATGCCACGATCGAGGCGGCGCGCGCCGGCGAGGCGGGCAAGGGATTCGCGGTCGTGGCCAACGAAATCAAGGAACTGGCCAAGCAGACCGCCATCGCCACGCTCGACATCAAGGAACAGATCGCCGGGGTGCAGGGCACGGCCGGAGAAACCATCAAGGAAATCAAAGAGATCACCGGCGTTATCGATAATGTGAACGCCATTGTCTCCACCATTGCCTCGGCGGTAACCGAACAGTCGGCCGCCACCGAGGAGATCGCCAAAAATATCGAACAGGCGAGTCAAGGGTTGCAGGAGGTGAACGAGAACGTCAGCCAGAGTTCCGTTGTCGCCGACTCCATCGCCAAGGACATCGTTCAGGTCAACAATGCCTCGACCGAGATTTCCAAGAGCAGCGAGGACATCAAGAACAGCGCCGACGAAATGCTCAAGATGGCCCTCGAACTGAGCAAACTGGTGGGGGTTTTCAAGATCTGAGCAGCGGCCGACGCAGCCGCTGTTGTATCGTTCCAATCAACCCCACGGCCCATTCCTTCCATTCTTACAGGAGACGGGCCGTGGGATTTTGCGTTTCTCTTTCCGTTGTCAACGCGGCCACGGCGCCTGCAAAAACCCGGACCGAAGGGAAAATTCCGTGAGGATTGAATTGGGTAAACTGTCCACGGAATTCCCGGAATTCTCAGAATTCCCCGACGGTCCCCAAGGGGCCAAAATGGGAATTACTGTAATGACGTCACCTTGTATTGCTTCTGAAGTTGTTCATAGGTTCCATCAGACAGCACCTCATCAAGAGCAGCATTCATCTTCTGGATGAATTCCTGAGGGTCAACTATATTTTTCGCATACTTACTGATCGCAGAATAGACTGAGTGTTTCGCGATGGGAGTCTCTAAGGCCACAAGATCCTTAGCAACCCCCAACTCATTGGCATAGTACCATGTCAGTTGTTCGGAGGAAATGAGGCAGTCAACGCGTTCCGCCATCAATTTTTTTAGATTTTGATCATACTGTGTGACCTCCTCAGCCTGAATCGTTCCCTCCTGAATGGCTTGCTCTAACTCAATATTCTCCGTTTTCCACCCGCGAATAACGCCGATCTTCTTTCCCTTCAGGTCATTAATCGATGTGAACGGAAATTCCCTGCCTTTTTTGACAAACACAAGGAGACGACTCACCATGATCGGCAAGGGTGAATAGACGAGATATCCCTCACGTTCTTCTGTACGAACCACCGCAATAACCCCATCGACTTCCCCTGACTGTAAATATACCTCCAAACGTTTCATAGGATGCAATATGAGCGTGATCTCAAATCCAGCCCGCCGGGCGACTTCACGAAACACATCCAAGAATAATCCTTTGACAATGCCGTCTTCCTCGAATGATAGAGGAGGGATGCCTGGTACAGTGCAAAAGATAAGCGTCTTTTCTGCCAGACATGGTTGTGACATTCCTAGCATCATGACAATTAATCCCAATACGATACCGACATATTGTTTCGCGCGAATCATGACTGTTCCTCCTTTTGTTTGAGTTTTCGTCACAATCATCATTTCCGCAATATCTATTCTGGCTATTTCCTTCAGGATTCAAGAGAATTATAAAAATATTATTTTCCTTGATGGCCGAGGCGATTGCTCTATTGATCCTCCCCCATTCCTCCTATCACCACGCTAAACCTTGCCAGGATTTAAAGTTCTAGCAAGGTTATAACGAATCATATGGGATCGCCAGTCAAACGAAAAAATAATTACCCCACGTTGAGGTGCCAACGCTGACAGAGCCACCAGAAAACTATCGAACATATTTCACGATCTGTTCCGGACAGCTGTTCCGGAGCTGTTCCGGGGACAGAGCTGTTCCGGGGACAGTATATTCAACATTGACGTCTATCAACAGGCTTTGCTATTTTCAGCCATGGCAAGAATCGCAAGAGTAATAGCACCTAGCTATCCACACCACGTCACCCAACGGGGAAATCGCCGCCAGCAAACCTTTTTTTGCGACGACGATTACCTCGCCTATATCGAGCTGATGGCGGAGTGGTGCCATGCGTATAAGGTCGCCATCTGGGCCTGGTGCCTGATGCCGAACCATGTTCACCTCATTGCCGTGCCGACCACCGCGGAAGGTCTTGCCCGTGCGATCGGCGAGGCGCATCGGCGGTACACCCGGCGCATCAATTTCCGCGAACAATGGCGTGGGCATCTCTGGCAGGAACGATTCGCTTCCTTTCCCATGGATGAACGCTATCTCCTAGCAACGGCGCGGTACATTGAAATGAACCCCGTCGCCGCGAATCTGGTTCGCGATCCGGGCGAGTACCCCTGGAGCAGTGCGCGGGCGCATCTTGCCGGCGAGGACGACACGCTCACCCATGTGGCTTCATTGCTTGAAATGGTTCCCAACTCGCAGGAATTTTTACAATTCTCCTCTCTCGACGAAGGCGTAATACTTCATCGCCATGAACGGACAGTCCGCCTCTTAAGCCTGTCAGCATTTCAATCAACAAAAAATAAATTCTTCGCTTACGGGAACTTCACGCATTCCAAATCAGCGGCAAACATAGGTTCAGTATGTTTGCCCACCTGAACGAAAACGGGCCCATCGTACCATGAGTGGAACAATTCTATCCTCACATCATGGCTACAGCATCTCGGATCAGGAATGGAACCCCGCCCTGATTGATCGAACACGAAACTGACTAGGTACTTTGCTGGCCTTATCCTTTAGGCACCAGAAAGCCCGGGCATATGTGTGACAACTCACACTGTCCGGGCTTTTTTTTATCGCCAAACCCATCGCGAGGTGGGGACGGAAAGCCACGGATCCCACGCGGGATAGCCGGGTTGCCTTTCTACGCTGGAAGTCAATCCGGCTTTTTTTTTAAACGCAGACAATAAGGAGGGTAAAGGAGAGGAATTATTCATTGGAGGGAAGGGACCGGCGACTGATATTGATCAATAGGCCTCGGGTATGGCAACGACCATTTCCGGCTAAACGAGCATTCACAAAATGTCAGCAGCCGGCAGTAGAGACAGCATGAACTGATGTTCGTTACACCACACTGAACTCAAGGAAAAATGGAGAAAACAATGCAACAGTACAAAACCGCGCTGTTCGCAGCAATGCTGACCGCATCGCTGCTGGCCGGGGTGGATGCCGCCCAGGCAGAACTGGCCGTCACTTTCGACCGGCCAGAATTTGAAAACTTGGCCCAAGTCAACGACACCACCACCCTTATCGGCTGGAGCTTTACTGCCAATACGGATCTTATCGTCACCAAGCTCGGCCTCTGGGACTGGGAAAGGGACTCCGTTTCTGAGCACAACCACTTTGTCGGTCTCTGGGATAGTGCCGGCAATCTTCTTACCTCGGTCACCTTCATTGAAGCTGCGGCCCCGGCGCATCCGCAAACACCTTTTCACATGGTTGACATCGCCGACTTCAGACTGACCGCTGGCGAGAGCTATACCGTGGCGGCCATTTTAGGGGGCGACTATTTCGCATATCACACCCCCACGACTCTCGACCCAGACAGTACGACCGTGCCCTTCACCGGCCTAACGTTCAACTACGTTACTTATTTGCAAGACGCATTCGTAGAAACCGATGGAGTTAATTTTGATAACCTCACCATTGGGTCTTTTTCTACGGGCACGGGTGCCAATAATCCGAATACCGTCATCGGTGGTTTTGGCGCCAACCTTGACGTTGCCGCAGTGCCATTGCCTTCTGCCGTCTATCTGTTAGGTTCCGCCCTGCTCGGCTTGGCCGGTCTCCGTCGCCGCAATAACTAACGCGCCCCTCTGACCTCAACCCATTTACCAAGGAGAGACAATCCATGAAGATAAAAAATACAGTCTGTGTGACGGTGCTGGCGGTTGCCGCCATTTCTGCAGGGAACGCTGCGGCGGAAGAGAAGTGGATGACCGGCGATATCCATCAGCATACTTACTTCACCGACGGCTCCTACCCAATGAACGACCTGACCGCTGCCAGGGAGATCGCCGCTTCAGCCTGGACAAAAGAAAATGCGAAATACCTCTACCGGAAAGGCGTCATGCCGTCCGGTTTCCGTTTCGGGCTCGATTTCCAGGCCAACTCCGAGCATGGCGGCATCCGTAATCGTGACGGTTTTGGCACCAACTGGAACAATACCACCATATACCCCTCCCTGCCGGCCATCGGTGACAATACCAACGGCCAGATGTGGCGTTGGCAGAGCCTCATCCCAACCACTGCAATTCCAAGCTACAGCGGCCCTTCGTACATGGGGGCCTATGACTGGATTCTCACCATCCGCGCCACCTACCCGGAGAAGCTGGCGCTGACCGGCATGGAGTGGAATCCCCCCGGACACGAACATTCCAGCTCCGGTATCTGGAATAGCAACGCCCTTGACATCGCCGAGTTCGAATACCGTTTCGACAATTCCGACTCCGACGGCACCTCCACAACCACCACCGCCACCACTATGGGCTGGACCGGCAAGAGGGTGAACGGCTACTACACGACAGCCAATGGCTACAAGGAATATACGAGTGTTCTCGGCCTCAACCTGCTGCACAACAAAAGCCTCGATGCGGTCAAGTGGATGCAGGAAAACCACAGGGCCGATGGCTACATCATCCCGGCCCATGTCGAACGTGCCGGATGCGGCGCAGGCGCGTGGTCCATCGCCGCCTTCCGCGACCTGAACGATAACGGCCCCGATGTTTTCTTCGGTTTTGAGGGCATTCCCGGTCACGAGAAATCAAGCAATCGTGGAGAGTTCGGCACGGGTGCCTGCGGTGGTGGCACCTATGGTGGCGCAGGCATTTATGTCGCCCAGGTTGGCGGTGTCTGGGACAATTTGCTGGCCGATGGCCGCAAGTTCTTCAACTTTGCCAGCTCCGACTTCCACAACGACGCCGGCGCCGACTTCTGGCCGGGCGAATATCTTAAAACCTATATTAAGGTGAAGGATCTCAACGACGACAGCAATTATACTCAGGATGAAGTCTTGGCCGCCCTTCGCTCCGGCAACGTGTATTCCGTTCATGGCGACCTGATCAATGACCTCGACTACAGGGTTGTCTTCAAAACCCCGTATGGCACCCGCTCGGCCACCATGGGCGAAACCCTTTCCGTAAAGAAGGGCAATAAGGTTACTGTCCAGATTCGCTTCAAGACCCCTGCAACCAATAACTGTGAGGCCGGTGTCAATGCCTCTGCCAACTACGTCTGCCAGCCGCCCTCGGTGCATCATGTGCAGTTGATCCAAGGTCGAATCAACCCAACCAAGGCCAGTAAGCTGATTGACAACAACGTGGACAGCCCGAATCCGGCCTTCAACACCATAGACACAACTGTCGCCAGCGTGGTCAGAACCTTTGACGCCACCTCCTGGAGTGTTGACGACCAGGGATATACCACCATGACCTTCAACACAACCATACAAAACAACACGTTTTTCCGAATCCGTGGCACCAATCTTGGCTATGGCGTAAGCAAAATGTCCGGCTCCAATATCGTCTACGGAACCGATGCAAATGGCAACCCCCTAAAGAACACGCCAGGCACAAACAATGCTGATATGGCCTGGGACGATCTCTGGTTCTACTCGAACCCGATTTTCGTGACAGCGCTGTAAACGGCTTGTTTTGTTGTATGCGACTAGCCAGTTAGGCCACATCGTATCCATTTGTTCCCAGCAAGTTGAAACCAACAAAGGCGGAAGGACCAAACCGGTCCAGCCGCCTTTGTTCGCTCATGTATCCCGAACAATGTGATTCGCGCTTTTGAAGTTCCGAAAGTTCCGGACTTCTGAAGTTCCGGGGACGCTAGTTAAAGGGACAGAGTTAAAGGGACAGTATATTCAACATTGACGTCTATCAACAGGCTTTGCTATTGTTCAGCCATGGCAAGAATCGCAAGAGTAATAGCCCCTGGCTATCCGCACCACGTAACCCAGCGGGGGAATCGCCGCCAGCAAACCTTTTTTTGCGACGACGATTACCTCGCCTATATCGAGCTGATGACGGAGTGGTGCCGTGCGTATAACGTCGCCATCTGGGCCTGGTGCCTGATGCCGAACCATGTTCACCTCATTGCCGTGCCGGCTAGCGCGGAAGGTCTTGCCCGTGCGATCGGCGAGTCGCATCGGCGGTACACCCGTCGCATCAATTCCCGCGAACAATGGCGTGGGCATCTCTGGCAGGAACGATTCGCCTCCTTTCCCATGGATGAACGCTATCTCCTGGCTACGGCGCGGTACATTGAAATGAACCCCGTCGCCGCGAATCTGGTTCGCGATCCGGGCGAGTATCCCTGGAGCAGTGCGCGGGCGCATCTTGCCGGCGAGGACGATACGCTCACCCGTGTGGCGCCATTGCTTGAGATGGTTCCCAACTGGCAAGAATTTTTGCAACTGTCCTCTCCGGATGACGTCGATATGCTGCATCGCCACGAACGGACAGGCCGCCCCTTGGGAAACCAATATTTTGTCGATCGACTCGAGAGCACCCTTTCACGAATATTACGCCCGAAAAAACCCGGCCCGAAAGGGAAGTCTCGTGAGGATGCATCCAGATAATTCCGAAACCCCCAGAGCAAGAGTGGGCTCCGAAGGCCTGGGCGGAATGACAATGGCAACTACGCCTGCACGACACGGGAGGGAACGATGCGCTTTGTTATAATCGGTGGCGACGCAGCTGGCATGAGTGCCGCGAGCAGGGCGCGGAGGAACGATCCCAGTTTGGAGATTGTGGTTCTGGAGCAGGGGCAGGATGTTTCTTACAGCGCCTGCAACATTCCTTACAATATAGCGGACCCGGAGCGGACAATCGACGACCTGGTGGTGCGCAATGCCCAGACCTTCCGCGAGAAACTGGGGATCGATCTGCGCACCGGCCATCGGGTGGAGCAGATTGACCGCGATCGCAAAACGGTTCGCGGCCAAACCGTGCAAGGTGGAAACTTTTCGCTGCGTTACGATGCCTTGCTTATCGCCACCGGCGCCAAACCGATTCAGCCGGCAATTGAAGGTGTTGATTCCCCAGGCGTTTTTGTCGTGAAAAATCTGGAGGATGGCCGGCGGATCAAGTCGTGGCTCAACCACCGCAAGGCGAGGCGGGCGGTGATCGTCGGCATGGGCTACATCGCCCTTGAGATGGCGGAGGCTCTGGTCGAGCGCGGACTGACGGTCGACCTGATCAAACCCCGGCCCGACTTGCTGCCTTGGCTGCATCCGGCGCTGATGCAACCCGTGCGCGATACGCTGGTTGCCAAAGGGATTGGCTTGTACGACGGGCATCCGATTGACCGGATCGAGTCCCAAGACGAGGCACTGAGCGTAATTTCCGGCCAACTCGTTTTGCCGGCCGATCTGGTGATTGTGGCCATCGGCGTGACACCCAACAATCATCTGGCCAAGGCGGCCGACCTTGCGCTTGGCATTGGCGGGGCCATTGCGGTTGACCGCCGCCTGCGGACATCGGACCCTGCCATCTTTGCCGCCGGTGACTGCGCCGACAGCTATCATCTGGTCACCGGGCAAAAGACCTGGATTCCCTTGGCGCTGCGCGCCAATCGCGCCGGCTGGGCAGTGGCCGACAACGTATGCGGCGGCGAGGTGGAACTGCCCGGTGTGGCCGGGACAGCGGTCTTCAAAGTCTTTGACATGCAGGTGGCTCGCAGCGGGTTGCATGAGGCAGAGGCCAAAGAAGCCGGCTTCGATCCGGTGGTCGTACAGATCAAATCCAAATCCCGGGCGGGCATCTACCCGGGTGCGCAACCGATCTACGTGGCCATGGTCGGCGATCGGTCCAGTGGCCGTCTGCTCGGCGCGCAGATAACCGGCACCGATCAGGTGGCGCATCGGATTAACGCAGTGGCCGTGGCCTTGCTCGCCAAAATGAGCGTGGCCGAATTCTGCCAAAACGATCTTGCCTATGCCCCACCCTTCGGTCCAACCTGGGACCCGCTGCTGACCGCGGCCAATCAGTTGAGAAAGGCGCTGGCGCAATAAACCGTGCGCTTGTTTGCCATGCGAAGGGATTGGAGAGCACAGGAAAAGAGCAAAGGAGCTTTCCGGCTTTCGTGGTTCCCCTAATTCGTCGACCTTGAAAAAGCCTTTTTTCATTGCGCCAGAGCAGATACCCCTGCACCGTTTATCTGCCCATCGGGGTGGCACCAGAAGTCCAAAAGCAATCCGGCAAAAAGAAACAGCAACTTTTCCCTCAATTTCTTGAGGATCAGGCGGATATTGTGCCCTGCACCACAGAGCAGGGCATTGATTTTGTCGCCCAACTCGCCCAGCAGGTAATTGCGTCCAAGCTTGCCGTCCGTCTTCATGTGGCCGATCACCGGCTCAACGGCGCTACGTCTCTTGAGTTCCTTCTTCATCTGTGGTGTC
>Ga0074195_1000538_pt1 | contig 71307 bp, 59 predicted proteins | sample EPASupsiteHSE623_FD_64525 | JGI IMG/M metagenome (GOLD analysis project Ga0074195, IMG submission 64525) | Bioremediated contaminated groundwater from EPA Superfund site, New Mexico - Sample HSE6-23 | ecosystem: Environmental > Aquatic > Deep subsurface > Groundwater > Contaminated ...
TTCATGATTTGGTTTATAGACCATTCGGTCATAGATGGGATAATGGGTGTCTTTCTTTAAGTATCTCGGAAGTCTGATGGTTTGTTTGACTTTTGACTTCAATGATCCAAAGAAGCCTTTCATCGCTTCATCGACTTTACGAATGACCATTTGACCTTGAGTGGTACTTAAGTAACGATAGTGTTCACTGTCTTTGAGTAGTTGATAGTTTTCGTTATAGGATAAGTAGCCATTGGTTTTTATAAAATGTTGTCTTACATTATAAAGGGCTTGATTATAGAGACTTCTTGAAGCACGCATTAATGATAATAGAAAATGATGTTGATTTGAATTCAAATAGAGTCTTGTTTTCAGGGCTTTATAAGGCATAAAACGATTCCTCCTTTCCTACTTAAATTATACCATAAAAGCACCCTTATTTATACATTTTATGACACTATTTAATTATATAGAAAGTCATAAAAGAAGGCATATTAATGGGTGTTTTATGGATATTTCTATCAAAAAGCTTAAATGATTGTTAGATGATAGAACAATAAAAGACGAACTTTCCTAATAAATAAAAAACCAGTTTTACTGGCTTTTTTGGTAGGATTTTATGATCATTTCTGCTTGTTTGATGCCATCGATGGCTGAAGACATGATACCACCAGCATAACCCGCCCCTTCACCCATTGGGTATAACCCTTGGATGTTGGACTGCCCGGTTTGGTCTCGATTGATTCGGATGGGGGATGAACTGCGTGATTCAACACCTGTCATGACCGCGTCATCCATGGCGAAACCTTTGATTTTACGATCAAAGTCTAACAAGGCTTCATGCAGTGTTTGATGTATGTATTCCGGAAAGAATGATTTGAAGTTGACAAACGTATACCCAGGTTCATAGGTTGGCTGAACTGAACCGATGTGGTCGGATACGCGATTGTTCAAAAAGTCTCCAACCAATTGTAAAGGTGCCTTGTAAGAACCACCGGCCAATTGATACGCTTTTTGTTCAAACTCACGCTGGAAATACATCCCAGCGAGTGGGTGGTCCGATTTGAAATCCTCCGGCATGACATTGACGAGCAATGCTGCGTTGGCGTTTTTACCATCCCGTTTGGATTCACTCATCCCGTTGGTAACTACGCCATAGGGTTCTGAGGATGAACACATCACATACCCACCAGGACACATGCAGAAGGTATACGCCCCCCTACCCGTATCACTGTGGTATGAAAGTTTATAGTCTGCCGCACCTAAATTAGGCATGGTATGAAATTTACCATATTGAGATTGATTGATGAGCAGTTGAGGGTGTTCAATTCTCACCCCTACCGAAAAGGCTTTTTGAGAAATTTGAATGCCGAGTTCATAAAGTTTCGTAAATGTATCTCGTGCACTATGTCCAACCCCAAGTAAGCAAACATCGGTTTCAATCCGTTCATGGTCATTGACGATGACGGCAGCTAGTTTATTTTGATTGAATTCAAGGTGGGTTACTTTTGAGTTAAAACGGATGTCTCCACCTAAGGCAGTGATTTCACCGCGGATGGATTTGATGATACCTTTTAAAATATCTGTCCCCACGTGGGGTTTATTGATATACAAAATGGCTGGGTCTGCCCCATGTTTCACAAGGGCTTCTAACACATATCTGCTTCTTAAATCGTTGATGAGTGTGGTGAGTTTACCATCTGAAAAAGTGCCAGCACCGCCTTCACCATACAAAATGGTGGCGTGTTCATGAAAGTGGCCGGTTTTCTTGAAAACTTCCCAAAGGGTAGTACGGGCATCCACATCCAAACCACGTTCTAACACCAACGGTCGATACCCTCTTCTCGCTAAAATTAGCGCAGCGAAAATCCCTGAAGGTCCAAACCCAATGACTATCGGTCGATTTTTTAGTGGTTGAGTCCCCATTTCGACTTCCTGGTAAGACATGTCAGGTGTAGGTATGATATTTGGGTATTTTTTCGCAATCAAGTTTTTCTCATATGGTACTTCGATATCGATGGAATATACAAAGATGACATGGTCTTTTTTTCTCGCATCGATGGCCTTTTTGAAAATCGAAAAAGACCGAACATCCGAGGATTTGATGCGGTATTTATCCATGATATGTTGAAGAATGGCTGTTTTCTCTTTTTCAAGTGTGAGTGCGTCTTTCAATTCAATTTTGATTTCAGTGATTCGAATCATGTGTACCTCATTTGGATGCAGACAAACCTGCGATATAACCGGAACTCCAAGCCCATTGGAGGTTGTATCCGCCGCATAAACCATCGATGTCGATGATTTCACCTGCGAAGTATAACCCTTTGGCCTTTTTGGATTCTAATGTTTTTGGATTGATTTCATCTACAGCTACCCCACCAGCGGTGACTTGAGCTTCTTCATAACCCTTAGACCCGGTTACTTTAAACTTCATTGAGGTGAGGAGTTGAGATAATCGTTTGATTTGTAATGTAGACAATTGACCCACCGTGACATCAGGCATCAATCGAGCTTCTTTGAGTACGACGGACACCAATTTTCGATTGATTAAACCTAGCAATGCCAATTCCACAGGTAAATTTTTCAAATCAAATAAGCGGCTTTCAATGTCGGATTGAGACAATTCAGATACCAATTTCACATCGACGAAGATGGATTGATTGTCCAATAAAAGCGCATTGGCTTTTCTGGATAATTGTAATATCGTTGGCCCGCTGATGCCGTATTTGGTAAATAGGATATCACCAAATTCTGTTTGGATCTTTTCATTGTTATGAATGAGTGAGACAAATCCAGGGAATTTCACCCCATCTAAAATTTTTAAATACGGGGAATCGAGTTTTAATTTGACCAAGGCTGGAAACAATCGGGTAATCTCATGGCCTAAGTCTTTCGCAATTTGATAGCCTGTACCATCACTACCGGATTGAGGTAATGCTAAACCGCCTGTGGCAATGATCAATTGATCACAGTGGTATGTTTCACCCAGTTGATCGTATAAGACAAAACCACGGGTGTCTTTATGGGCAGATAAAATCATTTTTTCATAGATAACTTCGATATTTAACCGTTTGATTTCATAGATTAAAACATCGGTGATGCTGGAAGCTTGTTCAGATAAAGGATAGGTTTTACCCAAATCTTCGATTTTGGGTGTAATCCCCAGCGATTTGAAAAACAGCAAAGTTTCTGCAGGACTGAACGCCTCAAATATATGAGCAACAAAATCCGGGTGATTATAATGGATTGGAAGTGCATCCACGTTCGTGAAATTACATCTACCATTACCGGTTGCCAAGATTTTTTTACCCAATTTAGGATTACGTTCGATGATGGTGACATCTGCACCATGTCTTTTCGCGATGATGGCCGCGACCAGTCCGCTGGCTCCGCCACCCACAACGATGATCTTCTTCATAAAAACAACCCCTCTGGACGGATTCATTATAACATATTTTTAATCTAAATCAGTGGGGTAACCGAAAAACTTGTGAATACTAAAAATTAATCAAAATATTATGTTTACATACACGTAATTAATTGTTACAATAAAACCATGAAAAAAGGTATTCGATATGGCAACTTGTAAAAATTGTGGCAACCTTGGGAACATCCAATCTGACTTTTGTCCAAATTGTGGTGAACCGCTCACTGTGAAAGCAGCTGAGGAAAAAGCCAAACGTGAATCCAATGCAGTCTATGGTGATTTTAACCCGAATTTCAACAACACGGGTACAACCAAAACCAACTATGAAAGTGATTCTACATCCGCATTATTTTGTATCTTGGGGTTTTGTTTCCCGATCATTGGTTTGATTTTGTATCTAGTACTCATGAATGACAAACCACAAAGTGCGAAAGCCGCTGGTATTGGTGCCCTCATTGGGTTCATTTTAGGGGTCTTGGGTTCATTGATCAGCTTTGGCTTACAAACATGGTTCATCTTCTAAAAAAATCTCAGGCTATTTATTGGATTTTCATCACCGTTTTATTTTTACCCACATTCATTTTGAGTTTTCAGTCTAATGGCGATATTTTTGAAACCAACTTTTTTCAAACCATCGCTTATTTTCTTACGGTATATGTGATTATGCTGACCTTGTTGGGACATTTTTTTAAAAGGAATTTTTTATCCCTATTTTTTGGGTGTCATGACCGATGTGATCGTCGTATTCCAAAATTACACAAAATCATACCGTTATGTGGCAGATGCACAGGGATTTATTTCGGGTTTATTTTAGCGATTGGTTTATCGTATTTAAACTGGCCTTTTTATTATTACTTACCCTTAGTATTACCACTGATCATCGATGGGTTCATTCAATTGAAAGGCATCGAAAGCACAGCGTTTAGACGACTCATCACAGGTTTAATGTTTGGTCCAGCGATGGTAGCATTGTTTGGATTATATAACGCAATCATCGTATTTTTAGTTGAACATTTTCTCAAGAATATCTCATAAAAAAAGGGCAGTGCCCTTTTTATTTTTGTACGGCTTCTACCGCTTGAATGCCCATCAGACTTAACGTATAGATGCCTCTATCGACTTTTTTAAACCATAAATAATAGTTCTTTTGCAAAATAGTTGGGGTATCCATCACACCTGTGAAGGCTTTAATTTCCTTCGGTGATTTTTCTTTAAACTCATAAAGATACTGAGCGATTTTTAACACTTTTTCACGGTAGTGGGTCATCTTTTTCCCCTTCATACCACCCACATTTTCATCGCTTTCTCTAAGTGAAAATTCCTTTAGTACGGCCTTTTTCTTGCGGGTGCTCTGTTTTTTACTGCGCATGATATCAAACCCATCCGATTCCATGAATAAGATGGCTTGTTCATCACTCACTTTAATGAGTCCAATGTCCAATCGTTTGAGTAGATAGACAAACTGACGGATATTGGCTTGGTGACTCTTGAAGGCAGATTTTGGTAATGCAATATAGACTTTATCGCATAGCTTTTGTCGTTCAATGGCTTGATAGATTAATTTCAAACTGACTTGGGTTTTGAGTTCAACCGCGATGGTATGATGTTCCTTCACCCCAAATACATCGATGTCTTTGACTTCGGCTTTGACATGATACCCTTTCGATTCTAAGAGTTGTTTGACTGGTAGATATAGCTCTTTTTCTTCCATTATAATCACCTAAATCCATTATATCACGCCTATAAAAATAAAAACCGCATTCGATTGAATACGGCTTTTTGGTATTTTCAAAAAGGGGTATGAAAATACCACTATGACACATCTAACCATGCTTGCATTGTGAGATGGATGTCATCGGATATGGTGATAAAAGCAGACACAATCGTGGGATCAAAGTGTTTGCCAGATGCTTGCTTAATAATTTCAATGGCTTCTTCGTGTGACATGGGTGGTTTGTATATCCGTTTAGATAGTAAAGCATCATACACATCGGCGATCGCTACTATCCTTGCTGAAAGTGGTATCTCACTTTTTGAAATACCCTTCGGATAGCCACTACCATCATATCGCTCATGGTGATAGAGGGCGACTTCTTCTGCCATGCTCAAAAAAGATGCATCCCCATTGATCATCAGTTTATGAATTGCCTTTTGTCCGATAATGGTATGTGTTTTCATGATTTCATACTCAATTTCTGTGAGTTTGCCTGGTTTTTTTAGAATGTCATCACTGATACCAATTTTACCAATATCATGAAAAGGTGAGGCTTTTTCGATATCTTCGATAAATTTGTCTGATATTTCAAACATCCCCTGTGCTTTTAAATAACTCGAAAGCATCGTCGAGAGGATTGAAATCCGTTTGATGTGCAAACCGGTTTCAACATCCCTTAAATCTGTAGCAATCGTCACACCCATAACGATTTGTTCTTCTAGCGATTTAACCTTATCTTGTGTCAAATCCAGGTTTTGTTTGAGTAATGTCATATGCGCTATGGTTTGAATGTGGTTGTTTATTCTTAAGGTTAAGTTTTCTTTGAAAATGGGTTTTTTTATATAGTCTATGACGCCATACTTGAATGCTTTAATTTCAGATTCCATCGTATCATCTGAGGTGAGCAAAATGACGGGTATATCTAAACCCTGATTTTGAAGAATTTGTAAAAAATCCATCCCAGTCATTTCAGGCATGTGCAAATCCAGTAATATCAAATCGGTAGGGAATGACCGCACATAATCTAATGCACATTTGGGCGAAGTAAAAGAATGACAATGGTAATCGTCTTTGAGGAAAGCAGTTGCGGTTTTTAAGATGATTGGATTATCATCTACTATCACTATGTGTTTCATCGTTTCCATCCTTACTAGAAAGGAGTCCGACACTATTCTAACATATCAATAAATAATACCCCATAACTCAATCATTACGATTCAATTAATAGTTTCTTACTATAAAAGAGACTATAACCAATTTTTCATAGACGGTTATAATCTCTTTATGGAGTGTTATTTTAGTATTCTTCTGATGATGCTGTCAGATGTCTTTGAAATCGGATGATATCTCATCGGTAAATCTATTTTTATGGATCGCGTAAGTACCGACTTTTCATGTGTGAAGGTCTTGTAACTGCGTATCCCATGGTAATTTCCCATACCGCTATGACCAACACCACCAAAGCCTAAATGATGGTTGGCAAAATGCATCAAGGTATCGTTGACAGTACCACCACCAAAACTGAGTGAAGAAAGTACTTTATCTTGGATCTTCTTGTCATTCGTAAACAAATAAAAGGCCAGTGGTTTTTCCTTGGTTTTTAGAATGTCGATGACGTCATCGATATGTTGATAATCGATTAATGGTAAAATCGGTCCAAAGATTTCTTCTTTCATCACTTTTGAATCGAAGGTGATGTTATCTAAAATTGTGGGTTCAATTTTGATCCCATTGGTTTTACCACCCAGTACAATATGCTCATTTTGAGTCAAACCCATCAAACGTTCTACGTGTTTTGCACTGATGATTTTTGGATAATGATCCGATTCTAAGGGTGATTCGCCATAAAACTCTTTAACATATTTTTTATAGTATTCAACAAAAGATGATTTCAGTTCTGGTTTGATGAATACATAGTCTGGCGCGATGCATGTTTGTCCAGCATTGATGAGTTTTCCAAAAGCAATTCTTTTGGCTGCCATTTGGATATCTGAATTTGAATCGATGATACATGGACTTTTACCACCCAGTTCTAGCGTTACCGGTGTTAAGTTTTCAGACGCTATTTGCATGACTTTCTTACCAATAGGAATGCTACCTGTAAAGAATATGTGATCAAACTTTTCATATAGTAGTTTTTCTGCCAATACCGCACTGCCTAAAACGGTTGTAACAAATACAGGTTCAAAAACACTTTTCAACATGAGGTCAATGACAGCGGCTGTTTTTTCAGAGGATGAAGAAGGCTTAACAATCGCAGTGTTACCTGCTGCGATGGCCCCCACCAGTGGGTTTATGGCCAGTTGAAATGGGTAGTTCCATGGCGATAAGATTAATACTGTCCCGAGTGGGTCGCGGTAAATCTTACTGGAGGCTTTAAACAATACCAATGGTGTTTTAACTCGAATGGGTTTGATCCAAGATTTTAAGTGTTTGATGGCTTCAGTGATCTCACTTAAAACCAATCCAATTTCGGTTAAAAAGGCTTCTTCCTTAGACTTATCTAGGTCTTCATATAAGGCTTGATAGATTTGTGGTTCAAAATTGATAATCGCCTGTTTAAGCGATTTAAGCGCGGCTAAGCGATGTGCATACGTCTTGGTCACACCTGAATTAAAATAGGCTTTTTGGTTCGATACGAGGGTAGTAAAATCCATAATGATCCCGTCCTTTAGGGATATTTTAGCACGAAAATGAATTCATGTGAAAAAAAAGGACCCACGATTAGTGGAATCCAAACATCCATTGAAATAATAGTGAAAACAAATACGTAATAATAAACATAGCTAACATCGCTACCGTAATTACAGTACCAAGGATGCGATATGATTTGAATATGCTTCTTTCCGGTTCGTAGATTTGATCCTCTGCTTTCGTTGAGATCGGGTTAAAAAAATCATTATTATCTTCTTGTATTTTGTCTCCTTTAATCTTCTTTGGTTTTTCTGCTTTCTCTGGTTTAGATTGAGGTGTTTCAAATGGGTCAGTTTCTGGCGTTTCAAAAGGATCCATCTGTTCATCGATGATGGATGCGAAAGGGTCTTTTTCTTCACCCAGTAATGATTTATCTTTATCTTCTAGCATCATGTACCCCTTTCATAATGTTTTGTTCAATTACATTATACACCTTTACAATCCCAATCAAAGATTTTATTTGAATTTTTTTGAATTTATGTTAAAAAAACACCGCGATGGGTGTTCTATACATCCGATTCTGTTTCATAAGGCCACGTTTGAATACCGCCTAAATCATACACTGAGGTATAATTGAGTTTCGCCATGTGTTCTAAGGCTTTATACGATAATATCCCTTCATTACAATAAAGCACATAAGTTTGATATTTATCCGGGTAATCATTTTCGATGTTTTTGATCAATTCATCGATGGGATAATGGATGGCATTGGGTATTCTTTTTTGATGGTATTCATAGGCACTGCGCACATCGATCAAAACGATGTATTCACCATCTTCGACTTTTTGAGCATAGTCTTTAGGTGATAAATCGTTGGCGTATTTCCCTTTAAAATGCACTTGAAAAAATGACATAAGTCTCACCCCGCATTCATTATAATCAAATGTATCTATGAGATGAAATGAAATGCTTATTATGTGTGATTGAATAAATCTGTATAGACGCTTATAATAACAGAAAACGGCCCAAATTGGCCGTTATCTTTTAGATGATTTTGATTTCTTTGGTTAAAGTGCTCTCTTCAAAATGCACGGTTACCTTCGCAATCCCCAAGCCTGTTGACTTGATGTAAATCGCTCTTGATCCTGCATTCAAACTGGAGATTGTTGGACTGATGAGTTCAATTGGTCCTTCGGTTTCTACTGTAAAGCCATCCAGTGCGAAATCGAGGGTATGTCCATATGAGTTGGTCTTTAGAACTACCAATCTAAGGACATCATAAGTTTCGCCAATCAGCATCGTATCCTCGCCTCTGAGGTGATATTCCGTTACCTTGTGAGATTCGATTTTTTGTTGAATCACACACTGATCGTTCGTGTATCCTTCAAAGGTGTAGATGGTTTCAGCTGAACCCCAGCCACTCGTATATTCAAAAAACATTCTTACACCATCATTCAATGTGAGGTGATACTTTTTTAGTAAGAAGAGCATTTGAAGTTGTTTAAAAATCGGTAAGTGGTTCCCATCTTTTTGAATGCTTCGAAGGATTTGTTTGGTTTTTTCTGCATCTTTTTCCTTCATGTGTTCTTTGTTCATCAACGTTTTACCAATAAAATCGGTGATGATGATGGGTGGGTGTGGTAAGAATGGATATGCCTCAATACTCGGATGGTAAGTGTCTATATATACATCATTACGATAGAGTTTAATATAATCCACATTGGTGAATACCACAACTTTTTCCAAGAAACCCCCCGCGTACTCACCATTTTGCATGGTGGATGCGATTTTCATGAATGGTTCATTGGTTTTTTGAGATTGGTAACCATACGCGGCGAGTTTCGGTAATCTGTCCATATCTAAAACACCATGGTAACAAATCTTATCCCCAGAGCCAAATTCTTTATGCGTATTATAATCGCTCATACACCAACCAATCGCACCCGCGATGTTCGATTGCGGGTCTAAAGCGTCATTTAGAACACGCATGTGTCTTAATGCTTGATCAACACGCTTCGATTCTGGGTCGAATTTTTTGGTAGGAAACATATGTCCGTTGTGTTCAGTGACCATATAAGGTACCGCTTTGGTGATTTTGTGTTTGGACATCACACCTGGGTTGTTTCCGGTATGTGAAAAATCATTATATGTATACACATCTTCTAAAAATTCAGATTTAGCGAAGTTTCTGACCCCACCGGTTGGACGAGATGGGTCGAGTTGTTTCGATAGCGCATTGGATTTGGTATAGAAATCATGATGGTCAGGTGATTCGTTGATTCTTACGCCCCATAAAATGATGGAAGGGTGATTTCGGTCTCGAAGGATCATTTCTTCTAAGGCCTTAAGTGCGTTATCGATGAAAGCCCCTTGACCGATGTGTTGCCACCCAGGAAGTTCTTCAAATAACAATAAACCAAGTTCATCACAGCGTTCGATGAAGTGTTTAGATGGTGGGTAGTGTGATGACCGAACAATATTTAAACCAAGTTCATATTTCAAAATATCGGCATCTTGTTGTTGCATCCGCTTGGGCATGGCATAACCAACATAAGGATAACTTTGATGACGGTTTAATCCCCTCAGTTTTAATAATCTGCCATTCAAATAAAACCCATCCGGCTTGAATTCAATGTCTCTAAAACCAAATCGTGTGGATACTTCATCCGACTCTACTTTGGTTTTCAATCGGTATAAATGGGGTTGATTGATGTCCCAAAAATCAACCTGCTCTAATGTTTCTTCAATTTCATGGGTGGTCGCTTTTGGTAACTGGCCACTCTTCACGCATTGGCCTTTAGGGTCAATCAGTTGATAGGATATAATCGCTTCATGAGAAAGCTGAATAGTTGCTTTGAATTTTTTGTTCTGTGTTCGAACATAAACATCCTTAATATGAATCTCATCTTTAAGGATAAGAGCGACTTCACGGTAAATTCCAACATAGCCAAGGTAATCAACTACACCACCAAATGGTGGGGTATCTTTGTCTTCGTTACCATCCACAACCACACACAGTTGATTTTGTTTTCCAAAATTAATGTAGTCGTTTAAAATCGCTTCAAATGGCGTATATCCGCCCACATGCTTGGTGATAAATCGCCCGTTTAAATATACATTTGCTTGATGGGCAACACCTTCAAAACGGATGGAAATGATTTGATTTTCTAAGCCTGATTCGATGAAAAATTCCTTATAATACGTGAACTTTTGTTGCGTGATTTTTTCATCAAAATAATGGTAAGGTAATTTGATCCCTTCGTGAGGAATCGAAACAGGCACATATAAAGAAGGATCAAAAGCTTCAATATCTTTTAACTCGAATGGTTTAAAAAACCAGCCGTCATTGATGTGTCTAATCTGTCGCATGTGCTTCACCTACTTTTCGAATGATATAAAGTTGTGACCCAAAATCCCCTAAGATCCTGGTTTGATTGTTGTAATATGTCCCACTGAATTGTTGTTTCAAAGGGATACCCCGCATGAGTGCTTGTCCAGATATGGTATAGGATTCTGTCGCATTTTCGAGTTGTTTGTATTTGGATATCGTATGCATGATGAACCCATTTGGATTGAGTTTAATTGGTAATGCATGGGCGATTAAATGACCAAACCGACCGATGGGCATGGTTTGTTGAACTGAGGTCATTTCATAGAGTGCATCGGATTTTAAGTCTTTAATACTCAACACATCGGGGTTAGGAGACGCTTCATATAACGTTTGATAAAACCCAACGATATGGGTATCGGCTAGCGAGACTTGCCAAATATACAAGTTTTTTCGAATCGGATTGAATCTCTTAAATGTGCCTAGTTGAAATACATTTTGATAAGATTTATAGAGTGATATCTGCTTTTTAATTTCATTGAGCTCTGCTTTGGTCAAATACTTTAAGTTGAGTTCATAACCCAAACATGCCATCGCTGCCACATTGAATCTGGTCGATAGTGGTGTATGCCGGATGGTTTGTGCATGTGGGGCTAGTGATACGTGTGCACTGATGGTCGATGGTGGGTAGAAATAGGATAAGCCTTCTTGAATTTTTAAGCGTTCAATCGGGTCTGTATTGTCGGATGCCCAAATATAAGGGGTATAAGATAACATCCCTAAATCGAAGCGATTGCCACCACTGGAACAAGATTCGATCCAAAGATTCGGATACTTATTTTGTAGTGTATTCAATATCTCATATAAACCCAAAATATAGTGGTGATAGAACATCCCCGGATGTTCAACATGACTAGAAAACGCATCGGTGATGTGCCTATTCATGTCCCATTTAATATAATCAAGTTGTGCAGATTCAATGATGATAGACATCTGGTTCATGATGTATTGTCTAACTTCTTTATTGCACAAATCCAATACCCATTGATTTCTGCCTAAAGCAGGTGTTCTGCCTTCGATTTTAACAACCCAATCCGGGTGTATGTCATAAAGTTCACTTCGAGGTGAAATCATCTCTGGTTCAAACCACAAACCAAATTGCATACCTAATTTGTGAATGGCTTTGGACAGTTGAGCTAACCCACCTGGCAGTTTTTTAAGGTTTACTTGATAGTCACCTAGTGAACTTGTGTCATCATTTCTGTTGCCAAACCAACCATCATCTAGGACAAATAATTCTATTCCAAGTTGTTTGGCTTTCTTGGCTAAATGGCGTAACTTGCTCGAGGTGAAATCAAAGAAAAAGGCTTCCCAACTGTTGATGACGATGGGTTTCAATTTGTGCTTGAATTGCCTGGGTGTGATGTGTTTCGATACAAAATCATGGAAGTGTTTTGAGAGCCCATTGAATCCCAAACTTGAAAAACTCAGGATGGCTTCAGGGGTTTCAAATTGTTCGTTTTTATGTAATGGGTAATGGAATGCTTGTGGGTGTATCCCATTCATGATGCGCATGATACCATGATTGGATACATGAATGGCTTGGTAATGATTGCCACTATAAATGAGGTTAAATCCATAACAACGACCATAATCTTCATGTGTCCCTTTTTTGAATACCATGAATCCAGGGTTCACACGGTTTGAAGATGCACCTGTGGTGGAATCATGGATGTATGTCCCATAATGGAGTGGTCTAATGTCTTTGTGTGTTTCTTTGATCCATCCACCTTGTAAAGTCAATAATTCATAATCCATTTCTGGGATATCTATCATCATTGACATGATTTTTCGAATATGTAGGAGTTCATCTTGATTGTCTAAAATCAGCCTTCTACCAATCACGTTTGTGGATGAATAAATTGTATAAATGAGTTTAATATACACGTTGAATTTTGTATCTTTTAATGTGATGATCAATGTTTCGATATCTTCGGTTGGTTTACCCACAGGTAATACATGAGAAGCAACCATACCTGATTTTACTTCGTGTTCGTGATAAATAAAATCTGTGACAAAAGTTTGATCAGGCATTTGGAGTTCGATTGGGGAAAGACGGTAATCCCCTTTACCAAATTCAGAAAATTCCATCGGTAAATAATCCAAATTGGTTTGATAACCATCGCGTTCATAAAGGATAGCACTACCGATACCAGCTGTTGGTTTGAAGTGTAAGGCGTCCAGTTTGCCATCAGGTAAGGCGTCTCCAAAATACAAATGTTCTAATTTTCGAGTGGGTGTCACACAAAAAACGTAACTGAGTTCAGACGTTTTCAAGTGAAAGTACGGGTAATTAACCAAAATCATGAGCCATCTCCCCTATTCTAATATCGTTTATCTAGTTTAATTATACCTTATTTGTAGCGTTGAAAAAAAAAGAAAAAGCAGATTTTACGCTGCTTTGTCGTCTAATTTCATGATGGCATTATACAATACTTTAAAATCCATTTTACTAAAAATCTTGGGTACCGGATATAGTGGGTTAGCTTCTTTGTAGGCATTACGTATCATCGCATCTAAATCTTGCTTATGCGGTACCTCGATTTGAGTTGGAATACCAAAATAAGCATTGAGCTTCTCAATCCAATCGATAAAAGCTTTCATTTTCATACCATTCGATACGGAACCATCGGTTAAACCCAATAAATCCGATAATTTCGCGAGTTTGTGTTCGGCTTTTTTACCGTAAAATTTGAGGACGTGTGGCATGATGATGGCGTTCGCATACCCATGTGGTACTTGATAAAAGCCACCAAATGTATGGGCTATGGCGTGAATATTCCCCACATATGCCCTCGTAAAAGCAGCGCCTGCTTGGAAAGAGGCTTTGAGCATCCCGGATCTCGCTTCTAAGTCATGTGGTTCATCATAGGATAATTTTAAGTATTTTTGAATCCCCAAAATGGCTTCTTCTGCCATCCGATTGGTGAATTTTGTACCCCCGTGACCGACATAAGCTTCCACAGCATGGGTCAGCGCATCCATGCCTGTGGTTGCTGTAAAGAATTTCGGCAAGTTTTTAGTCAGTTTAGGTTCTAATACGGCCACTTTAGGCATTAAGCTTAAATCACTAATTGCATATTTTTCATGCGTATCTGGATTAGAAATGACAGTTGCTATGGTGGTTTCACTACCCGTGCCTGCCGTGGTTGGTATGGCAATTAAGAATGGTAAGGTTTTTCTAACTTTGAGAATGCCTTTCATCTGATGTAGTGGCGTATTGGGCTTTTTCACCCGGATACCTACCGCTTTGGCAGCATCGATGGCTGACCCACCACCTAAACCAATGAGGGCGTCACATCCCGTACTTAAAAACAGCTGGTAGGCTGCTTCAATGGATTGAATTGTAGGGTTGGGTGTAACCGCATCGTATATGGTAAATTGGATGGAATCCATTTGAATTACTCTTATAACGTAATCTAGCAAACCTACTTTTTTAATGCCTGGGTCAGTAACAATGAGGTAATGCTTATATGGTAAGGTAGTTAAATGTTTTTTCAGTGAGACTAAGCTGTCGTGTCCTTCTAAAACCACAGGTTGTTTCCATGGCAATATTTTAGCAACCCATTTGAGGACAAATTGAATGATTCGAAACAATACTTTCATGAATCTTTCACCTCTTATATGGTTATTATATCATAGCGATGATGGTCTTTTGGTAAAAGTGACTTTTTGGTGTTATAATCATCCTAAGGATGTGATGACATGAAAATACTTATTTTACTGTTGATTTTATCGGTTTTTATCTTTGAAACGACTGTGTCTATCTTGAATTATCGAAATCGTAAAGCTTTGATGCCTGAATCTGTGATGGATATATATGATCCTGAAAAGTATCAGACCTGGTTAAGATACAGCATGGCTAATTTTAAATTTGGGATGATCTCATCTGTTATATCAACCTCATTACTAATCCTTTTACTCGCTTTTAACTTTTTTGGTGCGTTAGAATCTTTTACCAATAGCTTAACCGGTTCGGTGGCACTTCAAACACTGTTGTTCATGTTCTTCTTTTACCTCGTCACTTTGGTCATCTCTATACCGCTCAAATACTATCAAATATTTGAAATTGAAGCGTCATTTGGTTTTAATAAGATGTCAAAGAAGTTGTTTTGGATTGATACGCTCAAAGGATTCATCCTAACTATCGTCTTGGGTGGTGGATTAATCGCCTTACTACACGTCTTATTTAGACGATTTGAAGATGAACTCTTATGGTTTGTCTTATTCAGTTATATCGCATTATCCGTTATTTTAGTCTCCATATACTTCTTACAAAAATACTTCATGCGCTGGTTCAATAAAATCGAACCGATGGCAGAAAGTGACCTAAAAACCGAAATCGATGCTTTGGGCGAACGTTTGGGTTTTGAAGTGAAAAAGATTTTCGTTTTAGATGCCTCAAAACGATCGACTAAACTCAATGCCTATTTCAGTGGATTAGGTAAGCAAAAAGAGGTTGTTTTATTTGATACGTTAATTGAAAAAATGAGTACAGATGAGATTTTGGCCGTCTTAGCCCATGAATTGGGTCACGCTACACATAAAGATACCTTAAAAGGCTTGTTCAGAACATTGTTATTATTGTTCGTGTACGTGGGATTATTGACATTCATATTGATGATGCCAACACTATTCACAGCTTTTGGTCTAACTGGCATTCACCTTGGGTTTACAATCATTTTAATGATGATTTTATTAGAACCTGTTGAAATCCCCATCCGTATTTATATGAATGTCGCTTCAAGAAAAGCGGAGTACCGCGCCGATGGTTTCGCTGCTAAAAATACCTCTAAGGACGCAATGATTCGCGCGCTTAAGAAGCTTTCCATTGAAAATTTCGTGAATTTAACCCCACACCCTTTATATGTATTTCTCAATTATAGTCACCCACCAATCAGTCAAAGAATTGACAGTATCCATGTCATTGAATGACAAAAAGGCACTCCGCAGAGTGCCTTTCTAATTAATTTGAGTATTTTCCAAATAACTTTTTGAAAACCCACATTGAACCTAAGGATAGCCATACCGTCAAGATGAAGTATCTGAATCCATCGAGGATGAGGTCCAATTGAGTTAAATTTAAATCATCATTCCCGCTATAAGGGAATACCAACTTTAAGCCTTCCTTAAGCAATAAAGCCACGATGATCCCAATCGCATATTTCGCTATTTGGATTTGCCAAGGGGCTTTAACTTCATATTTGACATAACGCAACTCTAAGTCATAACCCACAGTTAAACCAATCATGGATGCGATAGCAACATAGTAGTTCTTATCGATAATGAAGAATGCACCTAATACCATGAGTGGTATTGAATAATAAACCAGTTTAATTGGGCTAATCTTGACTTTTGGAGCAAGCCAAATGAAAGCATAATATACCAATACAGAAACCGCCAATCCTGCGACCACATCGGTTAAGTAATGTTGACCCAAATAAATTCTAGCAAGCATGACCAAGACAACAATGGTAATGAGCACCGGTCTAACCCACTTTTTAAGGTTGCCGTAGCGTTCATTTAAAACGAGTGCCATCGCACCTGCATTTTGTGCGTGTCCTGAAGGGAATGAGTACCCATAGGTTGGTTCAGTGACGGAATCTACCGATGGCAAAGTGTAAGGTCTAGGTCTTTTCACTAGGTTCTTAAATGCGTCATTTACAGCGACCGACGTTAAGAAAATCATCATGAATCGATACGCATAATGTTTGTTCACAACCCACCATAATAGGGCCGCTACCACAAGGAAAACCAATTCATCGCCAAACTCATTAAAAAACATAAAGAAATAGTCTAAAAAGTCACTTCTAAAGCTTTGGAAAAATTCAACAATCCTTAAATCCATATCATCACTCCTTAATTATCGTAAGTATAGAATACCATATTTGGTTTTAAGTTCAAAATATTTGCTTTGAGTGTATCTACACACCAACTGAGCCCATATCTAGCTTCTAATTATTGATGTGATTGACCAAAATTGCTGATGTTATACCAGTGCCATACGTTTTGATAAATCGGTGGGACGATGGTTTCATACTGAGAATTTAATAATCCATAATAACCATTTGCACGTGTAATCAAAAAACCATCTGCCCCTTGATAGAGCGAATCATATATAAAATCAACGATGATTTCACCCTTCGTATTCATAATACCGACTTGATATGTCTGATTTTGAGTGACAAATAAATCCTCCGATAGAACTTGTAACAAGGACAATGATTCTAGAATGATTTCTTTTTCATCCAAGAATATATGAATACTGCCATTTTCCACACTTTGTAAAACCATCTGTTCTTCAAAGTGGTGCCTTATATAAATGAGTTGTGTATCATGCTCTAGCATTTAAATGATCTCACCATTGGATTTATAATATATAAATACCGTTTGATTGAATAAATCTGCATGCACATAATAGTCTTCGATTTGATGGATCGTATCAAACTTGGTTTCAACAAATCTAGACCCATCAGGTTTATATAAGTAGCTACCATCTAGGGTTGCTACAGCGTAAATAGGACCATCCCCACGAATAGAGTAGGCATCTTCGATGTATTTGTGGTTTGAAGCATCAATCAAATAATACTTATGCAAGGTTTGATACAGTACTGTGACAACCGCACGTTTTGAATCGTCGAAATGACTTGCATAACTATATTGAAAATCGATGACAACTTCGTTTTTCGGATTGATATATCCCCATAGTTCATTATTCAAAACCGCCGCCAAGCCGTGTGAGAAGCGCTTCGCCATAGCATATGTTGGCTCAATCACAATTTCACCGTTGGTGTTGATATACCCATATTTATTATCTTTTTTAACTACTGCTAAACCTTCATAAAAAGGTTCTATATCGTCATAGATTAAATCCACAATGATGTCACCTTTGATATCTAAAAGCCCATATTTATCTTCATCCACAACAATGAAAAATCTCGTATCATTGTCGCGATAAATCGTCGTATATCCGTTTTCAAACAACAATTCTCCTTGCTTATTGATGAGATTAGCACGGCTTTGGTTATCTTGGACGATGGCTATTCCACGATAAAAAGCGGTAGCTCGATTGAATATAAAAGGGATGATTTCTTCGCCTTTCTCATTGATATATCCATAGTATCCGTTTTTGCTTACAGCCAATAGTCCTTCTTCAAAAATATCATTTTGTTCATTTCTTTGTGGCTGTTTGCACGCTGATAATGACAGTAAAAGTAACAATACGATGATGATTTTTTTCATTATATATCACTTCCTTTTCATTTATTATCATAACACTGATAGTTTTCAATATCTAGAGTTAGTCAACATTTTATTTATGCTAATATTCATAGTCTATGATTGAATATGTATGACAAATGGGTTATAGTAAACATAAGGAGGCGATTATAGTGAAGAAATGGCTTAAAATCATTGGTTTGATTTTTTTATCTATCATGATTGTTTTTGTGATCGTATTTTATAGACGTGATTTGAGTGTTGAACGGATCAAATCCATGTATCTAACGGATCATTCTCATCTAGTGAATTTGGAAATATTGTCACTTGAAGGGGATACGTTAGAGATTGATATTCACTATATGGACATGGGTGATTCTGCGCTTCCTGCGATTTTATTACTCCATGGTGCATTTTCATCTTCACATACATTTATCCCTTGGGCAGAATCATTGGTACAAGAAGGCTATCGTGTTTTGTTGATGGATTTACCTTATTTTGGTTTATCTGATGGCTTTGAAGATAACATCACGTCATATAGACGCAGTGCCGCAGTAGTGAAAGCCTTACTCGATCATTTGTCTATAGATAACATCCATATTGGGGGAAACTCTTTAGGTGGGGCAGTTTCTTGGTATTTTGCCAGTGAATACCCTGCCTTAACCAACTCACTCATATTGATTGATGCTGTACCACCAAACATGTCTACCCGTAATACCAACGGGTGGATTAATCAGCCTTGGGTGGCTTCATTTGTGAGTCAATTGACCCCTCGTTTCTTACTCAAACAAATTCTAAGAACCGCTTATGGTGACGTTTCTAAATTGGATGATGAAACCCTCGATCGTTATTATGATATTTTACGTAAGAAAGGCACCAGACAATCCATATTAACTACCCAATATGAGGATGAACATACAGATCAAGTTGACAGACTGATGGGTATCACTGCCCCGACTTACTTGATGTGGGGGAAGAAAGATACTTGGATTCCTGTCCTATCTTATGATGTGTTTATTTTAGCACTCGATATTGATTCAGAAAACAGTGTATTACTCGACGATATTGGCCATCTTCCAATGGAAGAAAACCCGGTTACAGTCTCTTATTACATTGACTTTTTGAATCGGATAGATTAATTTTTCCTTACATTCCATTTTTATAAGCATTTATCAAGAATTATCTTTTCTTTCAGTGTTACAATATCGTTAATTAGGAGGACATGATATGTCATTGTTGATCACTATTTTAGGTATTTTAGCAGCCACATTCTTTGTTTTAGCCGCTACCAATGGATTGAAACGTTATGTGAAACACCCATGGGTCAAAAGTATCGCGAAACAGCATCGTTTATTTGGTATGCTTGCTTCATTTACTGCCCTCATTCACATGGTAGTAGCCGTTTCTATGGGAGAACTTCGAATCACTGGTTCGTTGGCTTTGTTGGGAATTTTCACCACAGGGATGTTGGGGATGTTGTTTTCTGAGAAGAAAACCAAAGCCTTATACATCGCTCACCGTATTGCAGGTCCAGTAACCTTTGTTTTAATCCTCATTCACATCATCTTCAATAGTAACTACTAAAAAAAGACCTCGCGGTCTTTTTCATTTTAGAATATGTGTTTATATGGAAATACGGTCGCGCTCATTTGCTTGCCCATCACTGCAGGATCGGCATTCATATAATCAATCGCTTCTTCTAAGGTGTTTGCTTTGAAAACCACCAGCCCAAACCCATCTTGGTTTGGGTTTTCTGTTCTACCCACATGGATGATTTTACCCGATTGATGATCTTTTTTTATACGATCAAAATGGGCTTCTAAAGCATCTTCATCGTTTTGATTCCAGACGTGTTCTTCTTGAAGTCTTTTGGATAATTTCAAAACATAGATATAGGTATTCATGCTTTTCTTTGTTTTTCTTGATCCATGAAATCACGATATGAACGCATGATGTGTTTTTGCATGAGTTCTCTGGCTAATGCAGGTTGTTTGGATTTGATGGCTTCTACAATTGAACTGTGTTCTTGATTGGATTTTTCGACGTATTTTGCATGGTCTTTTCGAATGATTGGTGGGACAGTGTTCCATAAACTTTCGATCAATCGAACGGTTTTCTTCAATTTGGATAAAGCATGAATTTCTTGATGAAACTGGTGATTCAAAGCCAAATACTTGCCATAATCGGTGCATTGTAACATGTCTTCATGGAGTTTTAATAGTTTGGATAAATCATTATCCATCGATGCTGCAATGAATGCACATTCACTTTCTAAATTGGCTCGAAGCCAATAGTGTTCATGTACATCTTCCATAGAAAATGGCAAAACAACCGCTTTTTTGGTTGGGCTAAATTCGATGAAGTTTTCTTTTTCAAGTGCCAATAAAGCTTCTCTGACAGGCATTCTTGAAACCCCGAGGTCAGCAGCAATCTTTTCTTGTGTGAGTTGTGTACCTGCAGCGATTTCACCACTGAGGATGGCATTTTTAATCTCCAGTGCGATCTTATCACGCAATGAAATATTTTCGATTTTCTTCATTAAATAATCACCCTTTATTTGATAATGTCAACTACACTAAAATGATAACATGTTTTTTGGATAATGTATACAAGAAAGACGATGCTTGCGCACCGTCTTTGTTTTATATTCTGGCGACTTTCGTTTCGTAAGCCGCTTTTTTGACTTCGGATGCTACCACTTCAGAAACCCTTGGATCAAAGGCTGAAGGAATGACATATTCTGGGGATAATTCAGCATCACTGATGAGTTTTGAAATACCCACCGCGGCCGCTAATTTCATTTCTTCGTTGATACGGCTGGCACGACAATCGAGTGCCCCTCTGAATAACCCAGGGAATGCGAGGATATTATTGACTTGGTTTGGTGAATCACTACGACCAGTCCCGACAATATAAGCGCCTGCTGCTTTAGCATCCACATAGGAAATTTCAGGTTCAGGGTTGGCCATCGAGAATACAATCGCATCCTTAGCCATCGATTGAATCATTTCTTTAGAAACAATTTTCGGTGCTGACACACCAATGAACACATCCGCATTGTGGAATGCATCCTTAAAAGCTATTCTTTCACGATTCGGATTAACGATTTCCGTGAGTTCTTTGGTTAAGAAATCATATTGATCGTAATCATCTTTCGTAATGATTCCTTTGACATTGAAAGCCAAGATGTTCTTAACACCCATCTTTGAAATCATACGAATGATGGAGCTGCCTGCAGCACCTGCACCTGAAACGACCACTTTGATGTCTTCAAAACGCTTGTTGACAAGCTTTAACGCATTGATGAGACCCGCAGTAACCACAATGGCTGTTCCGTGTTGGTCATCGTGAAATACAGGAATATCTAAAGCTTCTATGAGTGCACGTTCGATTTCAACACAACGTGGGGCACTGATATCTTCTAAATTAAAACCACCAAATGCCGGGGCTAATGCCTTACATATTTGAATGATTTCTTTGGGATCTTTGGTATTTAAAGCGATTGGTACCGCATCCACATTACCAAAGCGTTTGAGTAATGCACACTTGCCTTCCATAACTGGTAGGCTGGCTTCTGGACCAATATCGCCTAATCCCAATACCGCCGTACCATCGGTGATGACGGCTACGGTATTGCCTTTCCAAGTATATTTGTACACATCATCCTTGTTTTTGTGGATTTCAATACAAGGTTGTGCCACCCCTGGTGTATATGCAAGATTTAAGTCTTCTCTAGACTCGATGGGTGCTTTTAAATAAGTGCCCATCTTGCCTTGCCATTCAGCGTGTTTTAATAACGCTTTTTCGTAAACTGTAGACATGGTAATACCTTCCTTTTTAGCTTAATAACATCAATAAGAAACTGGTGAGTAATAATATGAATGCCCCACCGATACGCGATGAGATTTGTGCAAACGGCATGAGTTCCATACGTTTGGATGCACCAAGTACTGCAACGTCACCGGTACCACCCATGTTTGCCATACATAATCCACCAGTGATGGCTGCTTCAATGGCATATAGACCCATGAAATGTCCAACCACACCTGCCCCAATAATGGCACCTAAGACAGTGACCAATACCAAGACAACGTAAGTCACATTTACTGCACTGATGATTTGACCGAGGTTGATATAAGATACACCAATGCCTGCAAGTAAAGCCAATGTGAAGTTTGCTGCAACAAATTGATACCATTTTTGAGCCATGAGCTCATATTTTCTAGGTAAAATACCCAATACTTTAACCACACCGACAGAAATGATCATCCATGCATAGAAATGAATGTCTGGGACAAACTTTTCAATGATTGCTCCAAATACCATGAACGTTACTGCGATGAGTAGACCGACACCATAGTTTGCTGGATCATCGGATAGTTTTTCGTCTTTGTCTGCAAAATCAAAATCATTGGTGCCCCTCATCAACTTACCGTTCCCAGTCAATTTAGGGAATTTTTTACCCAATTTGTCTAATAATCCTGCCGCAACAATCGCCATGGCATTGGCTAAAGCGACCGCTGGGACCAAGCGTGATAAGATTTCTTCTGCTGGTACACCCAAAATATTGGACATGACAGTCGATAGTGGGACTGCACCTGCACCCATACCGCCACCCATGATTGGCATACCGATGAAGAACATACCATCTTTGAAACCATAAGTCATGAAGAAGCCGAATAAACCTGCAAATAATAAAGCGAGTAAGGTCGCACCAATGATGACTGGGAAGTAACGTAAGGATGCTTTGATGAGTAATTTTTTATTCATCCCTAAAATACTACCAGTAATGAGTGCTGCGATATAAAAATCGAGGAATCCAGCTTTGTAACCCACCACGTTCGCACCATTTTTGAGTGCCCCTGTGGTCATGAAACTATTGATGCTTGTAACCATTTCAGATGGCATCCATTTGAAATACACCAAAGCTGCCACACCGAAGATGATGACGATTGGACCGCCACCAAAGTAATCTTTAATAATCGGTGTATTATCACCAATAAAACCGAGCAATGCGCCTAAAAACATGATGATTGCGAATGCGCCAACCATACTTGAAGGCATTACTTTAAGGTACGTTGCTAAAAACAATACCGCACCGATGACCATGAATACTAGCCAAGGTATCCCCATCACCTTCGAGTCTAACAAGACTCTTTTAACTCTTTCCATACTTTTCTCCCTTAATTTTTGGATTTTGTATTTTGGATACAGTATCCTAATACGATTACATTATATCCATCCATGAAAGCGTTGTCAATATAGCGCTTACAAAATATTTTGATATTCTAATCTTCGTTATAAATAGGTATTCGAATGTTCTAGCATGCAGCGACGGATCAGTCAATTTCTTTTTATAGGCAATATATCCTTAGTACTCGCTAGGTATGTTTCAACCGATTCATATAAATGCGCCCCATGATACACTTGAGCAGCCACCACATGGATACCTACATAACCATACGTATGGTCATCAGGATGTAGAGGGATTGCGAGGGTACGTGGATGTTCATACGCCAATTCCGGTTGGATTGGCCTGAATCCTTTGTCTAATAGGTATCTACACAATAATTGAAACTCGATATCCGAAGATACCCTAACGAAATCAAATAGAACTTTTTTCACATCTTTTTTTACTGCACTTTGTCCAAATGGAAACATATATACCTCTTTCTACCAAAAGAAAAACCCATCGCGAAGATGGGTTTTGTTTGTATAGTATCCCCATCATCCAAGCGTTAGCACCTTGCCTACGGTAGGTTGCTGAAGGGTCCATGAGCTTGTCTCTCGCCTTCTCTTTATGGTAGTTACATTATAATTGAATTGTTGATAAGAAATCAAGTCTTACTTCACTTTAAAATGTTGGGTTGCTGCTACAGCAATCTTCCAACCTTTGACCAAATGGTTTCTGGTTTCAGCATCCATTTGTGGGTTATACGCATTTTTGAGTTGCCACGATGCTTTAATGTCATCGGTGGTTCTCCAGAAACCAACCGCGAGTCCTGCCAAATAAGCAGCGCCTAAGGCGGTTGTTTCAAGAATCTTTGGTTGTTCAACCCTCAGATTCAATATATCTGATTGGAACTGCATGAGGAACTGATTGACGGTTGCGCCACCATCGACTTTAAATGATTTGATTGGGAGTTTGGTATCTTCTTCCATGGCCCTCAATACGTCCATCGATTGGTAACATATCGCTTCTAGCACAGCTCTAGCGAAATGTTCTTTGGATGTCCCTCTGGTTAACCCAAAGATGGCACCACGGGCATCCGAATCCCAATAAGGGGTACCTAACCCTACGAATGCTGGGACGATGTATACACCTTCATTTGAAGGTAAGGATTTGGCTAAATTTTCGGTTTCGGATGCGGATTGAATCAATTTAATCCCGTCACGTAACCATTGTACAGAAGACCCCGCAACAAACACCGAACCTTCAAGGGCGTACGTAATCTTATTGTCTAATCCCCAAGCGATGGTCGTGAGTAATCCATGTTCAGAAATGATTGGTTTTTCACCTGTATTCATGAGCATGAAACAACCCGTACCATAGGTGTTTTTAACCATCCCTTTTTCAAAACAGTTTTGACCAAATAACGCAGCTTGTTGGTCACCAGCAATCCCAGCGATGGGGACTTTGACCCCAAAGAAATGGTGAGGGGTGGAATACCCATATACCTCAGAACTGGATTTGACTTCTGGTAACATAGAGTTTGGAATGTTGAGGATACTCAATATTTCTTCATCCCATTTTAAGTCGTGGATATTGTATAAAAGTGTTCTTGATGCGTTGGTATAATCGGTGACGTGGACTTTTTCACCTGTCATTTTATAAACCAACCATGTATCAATCGTACCAAACAACAATTCGCCTCGATCGGCTTTGATGCGTGCCCCTGGGACGTTATCTAATATCCATTTGACTTTAGTCCCTGAAAAATAGGCATCAATCAATAGACCCGTTTTGGATTTGAATAACGGGCCATAGCCCTTTTCATTGAGTTCATCACAGATTTTAGAGGTTTGACGGGATTGCCAAACGATGGCATTATGGATGGGGTTCCCTGTCTTTTTATCCCAAACCACCGTGGTTTCACGTTGGTTGGTGATGCCAACGGCTGCGATGTCTTGTGGCTTCAAATTGGCTTCTAACAAGACACGCGCCATGACAGCTAAAACGGATACCCATATTTGATTGGGATTGTGTTCTACCCACCCTGGTTGTGGGTAGATTTGGGTAATTTCTTCACTAGCCATGGCGATGATGTTGGAATCATGGTCGAAAATGATGGCTCTGGTGCTGGTGGTGCCTTGGTCAATCGACAGTATGTATTTCATGGATTTACCCCTTCATATTGGATGGATTTGGTCGCGACGATGTCAACGCCAGTGTGACAAATATCTGCGACGATTACATCTCCTATTTTAACATGTTTTGTAACGACAACATCGTCTAATAAAGATAAAATCGTGAAAATCAACGCTTTAGGTACGGGTTCTTTGGTTTTAACCGATAATCTCGGACAGGACTCGAATGGGGTTTTCACCGTGGTTGTGATCATCCGTTTGGGTGAGGTCATTTCAACGATGGCGTATTTTTCACCTCGAGGACAACGGTTGCCCGTGACTTTTAAAGAGGCATCGACAGACAAGTGACACCCTACAGGACAAACAATACAGGTCAATTCTTTCATAAAGTTTCCTCCAAACATATTTCAATCGGTTGGTTCGAATTGAAATGTTCTTTTCGAATCACGATGTTTTCCATTTCAGCGGGAGCGATGTATTTCGCTTTCTTTTGGACGATGACTTGTCCATTTTGAATGACTTTAATCGTGCCTTGAGCCATTTTCTTTGTGACTCTAAACGAACACTGAATCGGTTCATCGAGGTCATTGAAATCGATCAATTGAGGGACGATATAGCGGATATGGCTGCCCACAGTGATGGGTTTTAAGTCTTTTTCGTTTTGTCTTTTTTCCAACAAAAATGCTTTCGCATAATGTCCAGCTTTTTCGCCTTCTTTGGATACCCAGTCGACCAAATCGTGGACATGTAAAGCATTCCCACAGACGAATAATCCTTCGACATTTGTCATGAGCGATTGATCGACAATCGCACTCTTGGTCACAGGGCTTTTCTTCATTTGTAAGGAATCAAATAAGCCCACATCTGGGATCAGACCAATCGATAACAATAAAGTATCCACATCAAATACTTTCTCTGTACCTGGGATGGGTTCAAATTTGTCATCGACTTGTTGAATCGTGATTTGTTCCAAGATGTCCTTACCTTTGATGTTGGTTACGGTATGTGATAAGTATAAAGGTATGTCAAAATCATTTAAGCATTGAACGATGTTTCTTGTTAACCCATTCGAATAAGGCATGAGTTCAGCCACACCTAAGACTTGTGCCCCTTCTAAAGTCATGCGTCTGGCCATGATGAGACCAATGTCGCCACTGCCTAAGATAAAAACACGTTTACCCACCAAATACCCTTCCATGTTCAAATAGCGCTGTGCACTGCCTGCAGGCATGATGCCTTTGGGTCTTTCGCCAGGGATTTGAACGGCGCCACGGGTACGTTCATAACACCCAGAAGCGATGATGACGGCTTTCGATTTTAAGTGCTGATACCCATCTTTTTCGCTGGTGAGTGTGATGTCAAAGTCGGTTTTCTTTTGAATGTCGATGACGGTGGTTCCCAACAATACTTCAATGTTCTTATTTTTCAGAGATTCAATGAAACGGGTCGCGTATTCTGGACCGGTGAGCTCTTCTTGAAACATGTGTAAGCCAAACCCATTGTGGATACATTGGTTTAGGATACCCCCCAAACGGGGTTCACGTTCGATGATTAATATGTTTAAATGGTCATCATAAGCTGACAGTGCGGCAGCAAGTCCGGCTGCCCCACCCCCAATGATGGTTAGGTCGGTGGTCATCATTTGGTTTTCGTCTCCTTTACAAGTATCGGTGTGTTTTCTGCGTAGTAATTCACTTCATTTGGTTTTTTCTTGGTTTCTCTCGCAATGATTTTCAATACTTCTGATTCACAATAGCCCCCTTGACATAAACCTGCCCCAGCGCGTGCACGCTTTTTAATGCCTTTGATGGTGTCGTTGCCGGTTGGGCTATGGATGGCATCGATGATGTCTTGTTCGGTTATCTTTTCACACTTACAGACCAGGTGTCCATGCTTTGGGTATTGTTGGATGGCCATCTTTTTGTCTTCATCAGGCAATGTATGGAATAATGGGATGGCTTTATGATCGGGGTTGAAATCTGGTTTGGGTTTTAAATCCATCTTAATGACTTCTTCAACCACATATTTCGCAATCGCTGGGGCTGCCGTTAACCCTGGTGAATCGATGCCTGCTACGTGATAAAAACCTTTGTGGACTTTGGATTCTTGAATGTAGAAATCTTCATACGTTGATGTGGCTCTAACACCTGCGAAGTTTCTAATGATCATATCAAACGGAATTTGATTCGATAACGATTTGAGTTGTTCTTTAATATACTTCATACCGTCTCTCGTGGTGGATTCATCTTCACGGTCTGTCACCTCATATGAGGTAGGTCCAAGTAAGATATTCCCATGGGTTTGGGGAACGATGAGGACCCCTTTACCTGCTTTGGTTGGCAGTGGGTAAATCACATGGTTGAATAACCCTACGGCTTTACGGTCTAAAACAAAATATTCCCCTTTTCGAGGTTTGATTTCAAATTCAGGCTGTTCTTCGATCATCGCAGCAATGATATCACTCATGACGCCGGCCGCGTTGATGACATGTTTAGCCTCTAATTGCGTACCATCTTTTAGGTTCAAGAGGTAATAATCTGCTTTCTTATCGATGGATATAACGTGGGCATTCCTTTTAAATTCAGCCCCGTTTTTGATGGCGTTGGCTATCGCGTGAATCGCGACTTCCCAAGGGAAAGTCACTTTTGTTGTAGGTAGGGACAATACTTTGGTGATGGTTTCAGACAACCTAGGTTCAACTTTTCTCGCTTCATCACCGCTTAAAAAATAAGTCCCCATCACATGATTTTGTTTGGCGCGTTGTTGTAAGTCTTGAAGCATTTGTTCTTCAAAGTGATTATGGGCAACCACGTAGGCCCCGGTTCGGAGTAACGGAATGTCGAGTTCTTTTTCTAAAACATCGTACATTTGATTCCCTTCTACGCACAAACGGGCTTTCAGTGTCCCAGGTTTGGGGTCATGTCCGGAATGGATGATCGCACTGTTGGCGATGGTTTGGTGACTCGCGATGTCGTTTTCTTTATCGATTACCAACACAGATACAGGGTATTTCGATAATTCACGGGTGATGAGGGATCCGATGATACCGGACCCAATGATGATATAGTCTTTCATGAAGGCCTCCTATAAAATTTAAAAAGAGAAAAAGGATGTATGAATACATGCATTTTCTCTCTTATCTCTCTTTAAAATATTAATTTGTGATTAGATCCAAAATTTTGGATTGGATGTGGTGACCGCGACCGCACCTGCAAGTAGGCAAGCGGCTATTTGGTCTTTGGTTCGAATCAAGCCACCCATCATGATGTCACAATGGATGTGTTGTTTGATTTCTGGAATGACATCGATACAAAGTGCTGGTAAAACTTCTAGGTAGTCTGGGTTGGTTTTACTTGCTACTTCTAAGCTTTGTTCGAGTGAAATGGAGTCTTTCAAGAAGAATCTTAAAATGCCTACCACTTTTCGCTTTTTACACACTTCAATCACTTTGGGTTTCGATGAAATGATGCCATCGACTTTGAGGGATTGAATGAGGTATATCGCCCCAAACTCATCGGAACTCAACCCTTTGATCAATTCAGAGTGGATGAGGACTTTCTTTTGTTTGCTTTTCATTTCTAAAACCAAATCAGGTAACTGTGCCAATTGAAAATTCATCAATATGCCATAGGTTAAACTGGTTTGTAAGAACAGCCTCAGTTCTTGGTGATTACTGATGGCTGGAATGATCCTTTGGTTGCCTAACATATGAAAATCACACCCTTATAGAAAATAAATAGCAAAATCAAAACGCTCTAAAATATGCATTTTATATGACTTTGCTCTCAACTCTTGCGCTCTTAAATTCTACTTTAATTATAATGTTTGAAGGCATGACTGTCAAGGCTTATCACAAGACTTTTGATGCAATCGGAAAATACACACTTTTTCCCCTTATTAGGGGATTTCCTTTATTCCTTTTATATTCAAACACAATCCGCATTTCACGTATTGACAGTGTTCATAGCTCGGTGTTATAATTTCTTTGACAACGTAATGTAAGCGCTTAGAGACCAAGAGCGGAGGCCATATTTCACGAAAGTGATTTTATAGGTGTCGTTCTTTTTATATTTTATAGGGGCTGAAATTACAAAATCAAACAGAAAAGGGAGAGAAAAGATGTTACAAAAAATGTCTAAGCCGACCAAATGGTTGGTGATACTTTTACTCGTCGTATTGGTATCAAGCTTTTTCGCTTCAACGGTTCAAAACTCATTCTTCTCAGTCAAAGTTGACAAGATCAGTTTTGAAACCGAACGCGGTACGTTATCGGGTTATCTATACATACCTAGAGGTGTAGATGCAAATAACCCAGCACCTGCGGTTGTTCTCACACACGGGTACCTCAATAACGCCGAAATGCAAATGATCGGTGCGATTGAATTATCCAGAAGAGGTTTTGTTGTCCTTGCTTTTGATATGTATGACCATGGTGATTCGACTTGGGAAACCCCTGCTGCATTCAGCTTCTTCCCAAGATCCGTATACGATGCAGTTCAATACATGTATGATCAAGATTATGTTTTAAAGGCAGCTAACGGGGATGGCATGATCGGCGTTAGCGGTCACTCCATGGGTGGTTTCTCATCCACTTATGCGGTTGTTTTTGATGAAATGGATTTCGCAACCAATGGTTATCGTAAGATTGCTGCTGCACTACCTGTTGGTGCAGACTTCAGATACATTGGTGTGGCTGACCCTGAAACCTATTTTGGTCCACGTTCTGCTGGTGTGATTGCTGCGCACTGGGACCAATTCTTCTTTGATAACGTCACCCCATCCGCCAACGGATCACTTCGTTACAAAGATTTCGTGAAAGACCCTGTCGGTTTGAAATTCTTAGGTAGAGACGATGAAGGCAATGCTGAAGCGTCTGTTTGGTATGACAGAGACGGCGGACAAAGAATCATTTATACACCAGATGAAACCCACCCTCAAAACCACTGGTCATTGAAGACTGGTGAAAACATGGTTGATTTCTTCAACGATGCCTTCGCATTCCAACTTGGACAACATGCTGATTTGGGTTCATTAACCTCTTACGGCATTGAAATCAAGACGGGTCAAGTATGGTGGTTAAAAGAAGTCTTCACATCGATTTCCTTAGTCGCTTTATTCTTAATGATTTGCCCAGCGTTCCTATTACTCACTCAAGTGAAAGTATTCAATAAAGTCTATGCAGAAATCAAAGCTCAACCTCAAGTTGAATTGAACCATAACTTGAAGGCTTTGAAGTTCATCGTGGTCTTGTTAGCAGCATTACTCGGTGCATTCTACATCAATATTTTCATGGACCGTCAAGCTGCAGGTCTTGGCTTATTAGCGAAGACCATGCATTACATCGTTGGTGGTACATTCGTTGTGATCATCGGTGCTTGGTTGATGTCAATGGCTAAACCAGAATCCGTTAAAGTGGCACAAAAGGTAACTTTAGGTGCAGCACTCGTGATCTTTGTTGCTTTAGCATTCCGTTGGGTATTACTCAATCCAACCATCATCACTAAGGCTGCTTATTGGAGCGCGCCTTCAATTAATACCATCGCGTATTGGGCAGTGGCTGCGGCTGGTTTAACTTTCTTAGTCGTATTTGGTACAACCCCAGTATTCAATGCAGGTCTTAATGTGGAAAACCCTTATGGATTGAAAGCTTCTTGGATTCAAGTCGGGGCTTCCTTATTGACCGCTGTTGTACTCACATTAGGTTTATTCTTAGTCGTTGGTTTGATGGAATGGATCTTCCTAACAGACTTTAGACTATACGCTTACGCGATCAAGATTTTCAATAGCCAACAATTTGTGGCTGCTTTAAGATATATGCCATTATTCTTCTTATACTACTTGGCATCTGCAATCGCTATTTTCGTCAATACCAAAGGTATGAAAGCTTGGAAAGGCGATTTACTAGCTGCATTCTTATTGGTTGGTCCAGTACTATTCTTCTTAGTGTATCAATACTTTGTGTTATATAACACTGGCGTCGCTGCATTCCCAACCTTCACATTATCATCCATCCTATTGGTTGGTATCGTCCCTACATTAACTGTAGCAGGTATCGTCATCCGTCGTTTCTCTGAAAAGACTGGTAACATTTGGGCATCTGTATTCTTCACAACCGCATTCTTCACCTTGGTTGCGTTGGCGAATACCGCTGTATACCTCATCCAATTTAGATAATATCACCCTTGAATAAGAGAAAATCCCTATCGATGTAGGGATTTTTTCTTTGGATTGGCTTGTGGTAATACTGCAGCAATCGTATAGATCAAGATTGTAATAAACATCACAAACGTATAGGTGTAATAGAAGATTGTGCCGGTTTGCGCCAACCAATACCATATAAATATGAGTACACCGATGGGCGGAATGTATAATAAAGCGATTTTAATGGCGACAGCTGTATCATAGCTGTTTTCCTTAATCTCATAATGACCCATCAAGGCGTTGATTCCAGTAACGACAAGTAATAAAATACTACCGATGAAATGGTTGTGTCGTTCCGTGATGAAATAAATGATCCAATGATGTACGAATATAGCGATGGATAGTGATAATGATAGTATAAAGCCTAACTTGAATAATTTTTTTCTCATGTTATACCTTTTTATTTTATAGCACTCGCAACCAAATAAATGATATTCAGGATGCCTAACCCCAAGATGTAGAGGAATGTATAACTTGCCAATAATGTGCCGGTTTGTAACCAAATGAATACGAAAAATACCATGGGTATCCCAAACAATAAAGATAAATTTGTGGCGGTTTGTTTATCGTATTTCTTTTCTAGATGATTTTTTCTTGTAAGCAACACCGAAACCATCATATAGGCGATGAGAAACAATGAAGCATCAAACAACCATTGACCAAATTTACCTACATAAAACCAATATTGGGTATACAAAACCATCGTCATGACAAGCGATATATAATAACCGGTTTGAAACAGTATTTTTTTCATAGAAACCTCTCTACTTTAGTAATCCAGCAATTAGATAATTAATCGCAAGTAAAAACAAAGCCCCCATAAAATAAAATCCAAAACTGAGGATATCAAAACCACTGATGATCGTCAAAATCAATAATGCTATGGCAGGTATACCAAACCATAAAGCCGTTTTGAAGGCGTTTTTTCGTTCAAAATAGCCATTTTTATATTGTGATCTGGTGATCCAAATTGAAATCAAAAGGTAGATGAATAATAAGGATACCCCATTGTCCATCCAATGACCTATTTTACCAATCGTGTACCAAAAGTTATTATTCAAAGCAATCAACAATCCTACACTGCCGTAATAGCCAAATAGGTAATCATATTTTTTCATAGCGTACCTCCATCATTAACATTATACATCAAGTAATTTTTTAATTAAATATAAAAAAGAAAACCCTTGATTTGGATGATCCATTTCAAGGGTTTTATGACTATTAATATTTGATTAATCTACCAATAATGCGAGTGTTGCTGAACCATCTGGGTTGATGACCCATAAGGATGAGGTCGCGATATTGTTGAGATTGGTTGTCCACCAAGCGGCGTCCGCAGGTACTGCACTGTTGGTTAATGCGAGTGCGTTTGAATGCGGGGTATCGTTGGTGAAGCTACCAAAAATACTGGATTGGTCGAGTGGTGTCACTTGATCACGGTTGTATCCAATCAAACCAGAACGTTCATTATTAACGAATGTCACTTCAAAGTAAGCATCCATCAAGTTAGCGGTACCTGGATAGCGGTTATAACCGACGAATGCAGCCGCGACATTGCCATCCACTGTGGTATCTAAAACGACAATACGTACACCAGAAAATACGGAATCAGCGACGTTGGCGATATAGCCAACAAGGGCGGAAGCGGCGACGTCTGAGGTGTTGGCACTGTTGGATTTAACCGTGACGTTTGAAATGAAGATATCATCAGCGATGACGAGTGCACCACCATCGATTCTACCCACCAAACCACCCACGTTCACCACATTATTGGTGACGTTGGTGTTGATGACTGCGACATTGAAAATATTGGATGATTTGGAAATTTGACCGACCAAACCACCGACACCATTGGAGTCTGCACCAGATACACTTGAATTTTTAACAACGATGTTTTCAATGGTGGAACCGTTGTTTTCAATTCTACCCACCAAGACACCGGCACGTGCGGTGGTCGCGATGGTGATATTGTCTAGTACTAAGTTTGAAATGGTTGCGCCATTGGCTCTAGGGAATACGCCTGCATAACCAGTTAAACCGGTCATTGAAATATTCGAGATGGTATGTCCTTGGCCATCGAATATACCTTTAAAGGATGTATTGACGTATGTCCAAGTGAATGCTGCGAAATCCAAATTCGTGGATAAAACATAATTGTAGGTGGATTCAACGGTTGCCATATAATGGAACTCTTCTACCGTATCTATTGAAATCGATGCAGGTGTATTGAATGTACCTACCAGGTTGATGTTTGCAGTAATTGGGGTATTGAAATCGAAGGCTACCCCTGAAAGTTGCCATTCTTTGAAGGTAACTTCTTCGAAATAGTGTGTTGGGTTTTCAGATGGTGCTGCGACAAGTTCACCGTATAAAACAGTCACGGCGTTTCCACCATTGAATGTGACAGTCATTTCAACCGTAGACCATACTGCAACCAATTCCGTGTTACCTAAAATTGGGGTTGAGAAGTCAAATGGTTGACCATTCAATGTCCAACCAACCACTTCTTTTAACACACCCTCAATCATTTGATTGGCAACCACAGGTAAGGTGGCGAGTTGACCATAGTTCACTTCTTGCATCGGGACAGTTAATCCTTCGACATTCGTCACGAAGGTGACTTGTGAAGCAGGTACGGTTTCGTATTTTCCATATAGGGTAACTGCAGCAGAAACCACATACCCTTCTGGTAATGCTTGGGTCAACGCTTGATCTAGGAACCAGCCCACAAACTGATAACCACCGACGTGAGGGGCGATATGTTCAAAGGCTCCACCTTGACGAATTTGAATTTGTTCGTTATCTAGCGTGATGTTATAGACCAAGTCAACAGCCAACATCGGTGCACTGTTTTCAATATAGTTATCGAGTGCGAAGATTTGATTGCTATCGAGTGTCCATAATTCATTGGTGGTAAATACTGGTAAATTGGTAGTCCACCATGCCAAGTTTGTTGGCACTGTGGTGTTCACGAATGCTTGTGCTTGAATGTGTTCTACAGAACCTGTTAAGACACCAAAGATACTGGTGGTGTTGAGTTTATCGGTTTCGTTGTTGACTCTACCGACTAAACCAGCAGCGACTTTAGTTGGATGGATGAAATCGATATCCAAGTACACGTTTTGAGCGGTTGCGGAACCAGGGTTACGTAAATAACCGATGAACCCACCAGCGATTTGAGCGTCCACCACAGTATCGATGATGACGATACGGTTTGCTGTAACTACAGAAGCGACAGAGTCTCTGACATAACCGACAAAGGCGCCGGCTGCGATGTCTAAGGCATCGATGACATTGGATTTCACCATAACACCGCGAACATAAATATCGGATGCGATGAGTGCGCCACCATCGACTCTACCAACCACGCCACCGACGTTTTTAACACCGGTTGCGATGACATCAGAGTCTAACAATGTAATGTTACTTAAAATCGTTTCTCTTGAGACTAAACCGATGACACCACCGACGCCATTGGCGTTTGAGGAAGTCACGGATGAATTCATGATGACGACGTTTGTAATGGATGAGTTCCCATTTTCAACACGACCGGCCAAAATACCACCACGGTCTGCGGAGGTCACGTGGATGTTGTCTAAGACGAGGTCTCTGACCATACCACCATTGATTCTCGCAAATAAACCACCATAGTTGGTGCCTGTCTTGGTCATGGATAAATTAGAAATGACATGTCCATTACCATAGAATTTAGCTTTAAAGGATGTATTGCCATCAGCCCATACAATGCCAGTTAAATCGATATCTGTCTTAAGTGCATAACTGGTTGTAATATCGGCGGCTGTGGTTGAGAAAATCGAAACGAATTGAGACACCGATGTGATTTCAGTGACGGCTTCTCTTAAAATCATATGGCTTACGATATTCGAATCGCCATTCAAATCGACAAAGACATGGATGTAAGCAAACGATGCTACATTCAAATCATCCAATAGAATGCTTTGTGCGGTGATCACTTGCGATACACCAGCCATGATGGAAGCTTTGGTTTCGGTTTCATTGTTGCTGAGTAAATAATAAAGTGTACCGGATGGTTGAACCACGGTAATGGTAATATCCGATTGCTTTTCAAGGTAACCCGCTTGCGTTGAAACGACACTGCTGATTTCATTCGGTTCAGCGGCGGAATACACATTGACATTTTGTGTGACCACTTTAATGTCAGAGGCATTCGCACTGTTGGTAAATGTGTATGTGACGACATAATCACCTGGTACAGTTGTATTCACTGGGTTATCGATCACTAACGTATAATCGGTATCTTTAACCAAGAGTTGTTGTGTACCAAAGTAGTTATATACTTTAGGGATATCTAAAGTAAATGTAGAACCTTCTTCGATTGAGACCGTAGAACGGATGTCGGTCACTTGACCTAATTTGATCACTTCAACCGGACGTGGTAACGCTTCAATACGGTTGACAACTAAGTTCGTGATGTAGGCAGGTTCTCTGAGTGTGAGTGTGGTTGAACTACCACTACGGATGAACACGCTTTGGAATGGCGTTGTGCCTGTATACGATACTTTACCTGGGGTTAAGGATACGAGTTGTCCAGCTTCATAATAGAAGGCTTCTATGGTCTTATTGACTAGATCCACTTCCACACGCATGGTGTACCACTGGTTGATGTTGATTGCGGTCTTCATCAATGTGCCGTTATCGGTACGATAGAATAAAGACGCGCCGTCTAACCCAAACGCTACCACTGGGCTCGATGATGAGGATTGAATGTTGATGGCGGAAGCGTTTGAAGTAGAAGATTGTAATAGGTCTACTTCAAATACCAAGACATCGTAACTGTGCGCGATGGACCCTTCAATTTGAAGTTCCGTCAACGCTTCAATCTTTAATGCATTCGATCCGTTTGGAATCGCTGGGGTTAACGATGAAATGACGGTAAATAGTGAGTTACCTGCTTTACCAGATACCGGTGCCCACAAACCTGTTTGACCTAGGATATTCCCATTGGTATAAGACTTAAAGTCTTCTTCAATGATGGGTGGGGTATCTTCGATGCTCGCTAACTTGAGTACGGTTGCGGTAAATGTTTTGGTTCTGGTGACGCTACCTCTGGTTAAAGTAGCCGTCAAGGTAACGGTTTGATCCCCTTCTTCAAATGTCGGTTGATTGATTAAACCATTGGCTTGAATGTAGGTTGGTTTATCAATCGACCACGTGATGGAAACACCATCTCTATTGGTAGGGAAAATCAATCTTGGAGACAAGTTGGTGAGTCCGGTGATGTTGCCTAAAGTCAACCATTCAAATACTTGATCGACATAAGCTTGATCGGTGACTGACCATTTGGCATACAATGTGATGTTGCCAGTAACGACATCTGTTTCAAATACCCATGGGTTGGTTAAGGCTGCCTCCTTGAACCACCCATCAAACGCGTAACCACTGCGTGTGGGTACGGCGGGTGCGGTGAATGTTTTACCACTTTCAACTTCGATTGCGGTAACAGCACTCCCACCATTGGATTCAAATGTGACGGTGTACTTGGTTGTCGTACATGCCATCAAAATGAAACCCAAGGTCATGATTGCGATTAGACTGATGATTTTTTTCATATTTCCTCCCTTTAAATTAACCTTTGTAATTGTTGCAGGTGAAACCTTCTCTTGGGGCCACAACAAACAGCAATTTCGCTGTTCTGGTTTGACCATTCAATGTGAGTGTGACATCAAGTACCACTGGCCAGTTATCGTTTAAACCGACCAAATCTTGTCTTGGGATGCCTTGTTGGTCTCTCGATTCAATCCAACAGGTGTTGGGTCTACTGACCACACCTTCGTTGCTGATGATTTCAGGTAAACGCGATGTATAGGTGATACTCACACCTTTATACGTGGTTGGTAAATTCAAACTGCCATCAGCAGTGATGACCACTTTGGTCTTCGATGCCATGCCAGATAAGTCTTCAGCTTCCATCAATAGAATATAAGTATCATCCACAACCACATCTTCATTGGTGGGTTTTTGGTCTTGACAACCGATCAAAGACAACCCAAATACCATGACCATGATCATTAAAAATAGTTTTTTCATGTGGGGTTACCTCTCAATCGTATATGGTCTTCGTATAGACCATATTTTGTGTATAGCTTCTGTCTTCAACGACACCATCGTTGGATAACAAGTACCCATGGATATAGCCACTATCAGCCAAATAGAATGGCATATCGGACAGTGAAATTCCGCGGATTACAGCGTCTAGCGTGAGTAGTGCTAAGGTATCTGGTTGGTCTAAACGGCTATATAACATGATGTCAGATTCGACGAAGAATCCTCGATGGAATTTTTCGGTGACGATGTTGTTGCCAATCGTTCTTGCTACTTCTAAATACGCTGGGTTTTTGGTGTAATCATACAATTCAACCATCGCCATCAATGCGTATGGGTCATCAATCGATGTATCGATGTTGAGATTTGGTTTCGCGCCACCGAGTTCACCGATGTCACCTAAACCAAAGGTGTACACGATGTCTCTAAAATAGGACCATAACACGGCTTGGTCAGCACTTTCTTTGGTTTGTAAGATGGTTCTTAAGATGGGTAATAAATAAGTCGTTGGCATACTGACATAGTCGAGTCTCATGCGTGATGGTCCAAAATAACCCACCTCAGGAACGACATACCCATAAGTGACGGTGCCATCAATGAACATTGGAATGATCATATTCTTACCATCAACACGAATGTAAGCATACTTTAAATAACCTTCAATATACTGTCTTGCCCAATCGACAAATTCAGTAACACCGTATTTGTCGGCGGCTTCTAATAACATTAAAATGTTATCCACATACACCGCTTGTGTATTTTTCCAAGCGACATTGGCTTCTCTTGCGACAGGTCCAAAATCCCTGAACTGACGGGCAACACGGTCGCCACAGCCAGAATTGGTATAGGCTGGGTCCGCACATTCAATCGCGGATTTGGTGACCAAAGTAGACTTGTATTGATACACCGTCATCCCTGTAATCGGGTTGCTGGCTAAATTGTATTGTCTCATCAAATACTTCGCCCAATCGGCTGGGATCGGGTCGCCTGTATGATTGGATAAAGTGAACGCAGCGTAGGCTAAATCGGTCGCTGAGTTGACAAATGGTAATAGCCCTGGGGAATCGGCTGGAATGATTGGATTACCCAAGCTGTCAAACTGAATGACATCCTCAGGAATCGTTTGACCAAAGACATTGACGTCATAGGCGGTAGAGTAACTGCCATGACGGTTCATGTCGGTTGAACTCCAATAGAAATGCGCTGTCCATAATTGTCTCATGAATTTCAAAGTCGCTTCTTCATTGACTTCCAACATGAGTTCATAATAAGGCATCATGTTTTTAAGTTCATGCGGCCCATTCGGACCTTCGAAACTTTGAACTTCGAGGGTATCTAAGTTGATGGCTCTATGTCCGCCCCATTGGAATAAACCATTGGGTGATTGGTACTTATCCATGAATTCATCCAACATCGCTACCGCTTCATTTTTATATTTTGGACTGCCTGTCACGTTACTTAAAGCCACCAAGGTTCTGAAGAAGTTTTGTTGGTTGGCTAAGTTGGCGTAAGGCACTTCTGCACGGTTTGGGAAGGTCCATCTGGCAGGTTCACCGGTTAAGGTGTTGATGGCGTCTGGCAATAGTTTGGTCTCTTCATTGTATTCATGACCATATTTTAAGACGTTTTCAACGTATTGAATGACCGCGTGTAAACGGGCATAATCGGCTTCGGTATAAGGGATTTTATGGGTTTGTGCGAAGACTTTGCTTGTAATCATCAAACTGGATAATAAGACTAAAACTACAATCCAAGCTTTTTTCATCGACTAAACCCCCTTTCGATTCACGATGACATCATCGATATACGCATAACTGTATGTATAGTTTCGAGGCATCGTGACTCTAAATACATTCGGTACTAAGATCGCACCACTCAAAAGCGCATTAACGCGGTTGGAAACGTGGAATGCCCCGGAATATAAAGATACGAAGGCATCCCCTTGTTTGATGTGCGCGGAAACGACATTGGTGGATGCGTCCCATTCAAACTTGAAGGTGTACCAAGTGTCTTTTAAAATGGTGACTGATGTGGCATAGGTATCCCCACCATCGGCGGTACCGGAGTAATAAAAGAATGGCCCACCCACTTTGATTTGGACTTTTAAATCGGAACCAATCACCGCTTGGATGGTATTGACCGCGCCGGTCGATACCCCAAAAGCAATCGAATCGGTAGGCTTGTCGGATGGTAACATGACCGTGGCGTAAGCGACCCCTTTGCGGTCTAAGTCCAAATTGAATTTGGTAGAGAAAATAAAGGTAGGGTTCGGTGCCGATTGTGGGTACATCGGGGCTTTTAAACCATCCGAAAATAGCTCTACATAGCGGTTACCGTTTTTTTCAATGATGGTTGCTTTGACACCATCGGCTTTATATTCTTCGTTGCGATACAATAACCAATTGCGCGGCATTTGATTGACACGGTCGGTTTCAAATGTTTCGTTGATGGTGTATTCATCCGCGATTGGTGATATGAAGTTCAAATCATCCGATGGGACATAACACCCGGTGGAAAGTGGGGTATCTTTACATACATAATCTTCAATCACATCAGGTCCTGGTGTTTTTTCAGCACACGCCGATAACACCAAAACCAAGCCGATGAGGACCCCTAAAATGCTTTTTTTCATGTGAACCTCCTAACCCTTAATGGCTGAATCTGCGTTGTTACCGACAAAGTATTTTTGAGCCACAAAGAATACGATGATGAGGATCGATACCGACACAATCGAACGCGCATACACATGGGCGTAGGTATTGATGGAATCCAATCCTAAGAGTGGTAACACTTTAGCTAACGGGAAAAACTCCGCGTTCGTAATGTAAATGAGTGGTCCTTGGTAATCGTTGAATTCAGCGATGAACAACAACAGTGCTACTGTGATGACAATCGGTTTTAATACCGGCATCAACACATACCATAGGACTTGCATCTTATTCGCCCCATCCATATACGCCGCTTCATCTAAGTCACGGGGGATGGTTCTAAAAAATTGAATGAACATAAATATCGAAAATGAGTTGACCGCGAATACGGAACCTGCCCATAGCGGTAAGAATGCCATAAACGGTAAGGTATTGTTTTCCCAAATGGATGCGACACCTGGACTCGTCCAAAAGGCATACATCGGGATTCTAAAGATGGTATTGGGCATCAACAAGGTACCGATGACGAGGGCGAATACAAACTTTTTACCTTTAAAATGCATGCGTGTTAATACATACGCGGTGAGTAACGTTGATACAGTACCGAAGACCACATGAGGAATGACATACTGCATCGTATTCCATACCGCACGTAACAACGAATACCCTTGAGCACTGCCCCAACCCGGGGCGGTTAACGCTTCTTGCCACCCGACTAATGTGAATGCTTTTGGCCAAAAGAAGAACGATTCATTCGCACCTTCATTGAATGAGGCACCAATGATCCATAAGAGTGGGTATAACATCAAGAAAGCGAATCCTAAGATGATGCCATACTTAATGACTGAAATGATTCTTTTTTGAATGGTTTTATTCATCAATGTTCACCCCTAATCCTGATAGTGAACCCAGTATTTACTGGATCTGAAAATCATCACTGTAAATACCATAATGATCACGAATAATATCCAAGACATCGCACTACCGACGTTTAAATCGCCGCCTTTAAACGCGATGTCGTAAATGAGTTTATTTAATACATTGGTGGAATTTTCAGGTCCACCATTGGTGATGAGCATTGGCCCATTGAAGACTTGGAACGTTTCTACCAACCTCATAACCCCGTTGAATAAAATGATTGGGGTAATCATTGGTATGGTCACACTGAAGAATTGTCTTACTTTGCCAGCCCCATCGATGGTAGCTGCTTCGTATAAAGTTTCTGGGACATTTTTCAAAGCATTCAAAAATATCAACATCGTCGACCCGAATTGCCAAACCCTCAGTAAGACAATCGAGGCCATCGCCCCAGCGGCGGTGCCTAAGAAACTGATCGGTTGTAACCCAATCAATTTTAACCCTGCGTTGATTAAGCCGTTGTATTCGAAAATATAACGCCATAAGATGATGATCGCGACGTTCGCACCAAGCACTGTTGGCATATAAAAGGCAGTTCTAAAGAAGCCAATGCCCTTCATCTTTAACGCTAAAATATAGGCTACTAACAAAGAAACAATCAAAATCAAAGGTACTGTAATGAATACGTACATGAACGTGACTTTGAGTGCATTCATGAATTCAGAACCCAAATAACTTGAGGAATCGAAAATCAATTCGAAGTTTTTAAGTCCGACAAATGTCGATACTCGACCCCTTTTTTCATACAGACTCATGATGAATGAACTGATGAATGGGTAGAGTTTAAATAAGATGAAACCAATTAACCACGGCACTAAGAGTGCGTAGGGTACCCATTTCTTTTCTCCAACCATACCTAGCTCCCGATGATTCTTGCTAATTCGGTATTGAAACGTTGAATGATGCGGGATGCCGCTTCATTCGCGTTGATGTTGTTGAGTAAGAACGATTCGATTGGGCCTTCATAAATCGCTCTGAAAGTATTGTGTTCATAATACGGATGAATATAAAGTTGAATATTTTGAGACAGTTGTTGGTTATACATCGCTTGAACCACCGTATGGCCTTGCCACTCAAGGGAGTTTTCATAGTCTTTGCCCACCACAGCCTTTAACAAGTCTTGTGTGGTTGAATTTGAGGATACCCCACGGTCAACCCCTAAGATGGCGACGGCTTCTGGGTCTGTGGTCATGAATTCGATGAATGTCTTCACAGCTTCTTGTTTTGCTGAGCTCTTTTCTACGCGTTTAGAAACTGCGTAAGCCATAGAAACTTTTTTGTACATACCCACGTTTTGACCTGCTTGTTGTTGGAACATGCCTGCCATCACTAAGTTCGCAGATGCTGGGAGTGTATTTTGATATTCAGAAATCGCGGTATTCCATTGTAAGACGCCTCCATATTTTTGAGACGTCCAATTCGGATTGGTTGGACCATCCAAATGGGTATCGATGGCGTTCGATGGAATGAGTACGCCTGTACTTCTTAAATCGGTGATGAAGTTGAACCCTTCGACCAATTGGGCTTGGGTGAAATTGAGTTGGTTTTGATCATTGATGACATTCTTCCCATGGACTTGGGCGAGGTATGAAAACATCAAAATGGCTACTTGTTGGGCATCTAAACGACCAATCGCGTATTTAGACGCGTCTTTACCATTGATGAGTTCACCCGCAGTCATCAATTCTTCCCAGGTTTGAGGGAGCACTCTGGTACCCCCATCAAAGGATACATTTGCATCCTCATAGAGTTTTTGATTCAAATAGAAAATATAGCCTGTTTCAGAGACCGATAAACCCAAGACTTTACCATCCACGGTGAGTGGGGTATGTTCATCGGCTGGGTATTTCGATAAATCCAAACCCAACTCATTTAAATCCATGAAATAGTCTTTCCCATACATCGAATAAATCCAGTTGTAGTTGACTTGAAAGACATCCGCTTCGGTGCCACGGTTGAGTTTATTGTTTAAAGATTGTTGGTACCCATTCCAGGTGGATTGTTCCCCTTTTACTTTATATTGCGGGTATTTTTCTTCAAAGCGTTCAATCGCTTGATAGGTGGCGATATTACGGTCTGAGGTGCCCCACCACGCAAATGAAATTTCGTTGTCGTCGGCGGTTTGCCCACACGCTGCTAAGAACAGGGAAACAACCATCAGTAAAGCCAGGGTGTAGATTTTTTTCATGTGTTTTAATCTCCTATATTTGAAAGTGTGGTATCGATCCATAGCCAATCGAAATCTTCGATGGTGGTCGCACCTGTTTTGAAATTAGTGAACGTTTCAGTTAAATAATAAACATCTTCTAATGCGTATGCGTAAGGGATGACCTCATGGTTACGCATTTGATAAGGTAATGCTATATTCGCCCCTGTATGTAACCAAAGCGAATTTCTGTCTGTCGATGAACCAAAGTAAGTTCGGTTTCCTGTAATCAGTTCACTGTTTTTGACTTCGTATGACCCGGTGTATTTGACATCGGGGTCACTGTCTTGGTGGTTTTTAATCGGGGTGGTGACGTATTTATAAATCGAATGTTCGAGTAAAATGGAACCCCCTTCTGTGGATACCAACCCTTGATTGACAAAAGATAGGTTTGGACTATTGAGTACGAGTCTGGTTTGATACAGCAAGGTGTTGTCTAGAATCATGTGATACAAATGAACATCGCCTTTTCTTAATCTCGGCATGCGGTCCATTAAATTAAATACTTCTAGATGATGAAAAGTCATGGTGATGTCTTCAAAACCATCGCCATCGGTGGTATTACCTAAGTTAAAGCCCTTCTTTTGAAAGCTCGAAAATAGTTTCAAGTCTTCCACAGAAATACCTTCGGTGCGTAGACTGTCATAATAAGGATGACTAGAACGGTTACCTTCTAAATGATTGATTTGAGTGTCGATAAAAGCATTTGGATTAAAATTCAGTTTGGACCAAGATAGCGTCACGTTTTGACTGTGTTCTCTTAAATCGATGATGCCATCATAGACTTGATCAAACGTGAGGTGGTCAAACCAAATACCATTCACATCCTTTAAACTGAAATAATCCCAGTCATTCCGTTTATACTGTCCTTCGGAATATTCATCCCACTCCCAAAGTTCAGACAGATGCAAGTTTCTAATAACTACATTGGTTGATCGTTCGATTTGGAAGGCAGCGTGTTTGATCTTAACGCCTGTTTTCGAATAAATCATCAAATCACTTCTGTCGTTGAGTCTTACTTGACCTACCCCAGTTTCTAATAAAGTAGGGTGGGTGAGGGGTTGTCTGCTGTGAGCGCGGTAAACATTGCTATAGCTTGATAGTGATTTGCCTGCTTCACTTAATTGATTCGTGATCTCTTTTGACCCCAGCGATAAATCCGATTCAATTTGAATGACTTTAACTGAGGTATCCATCAAAGCATCCAAAAATTCAATCTCATTTTGAACCACCGTTACATGATCTTTATAAATTTTACGATCTGTGATGATAAGCGAAGAAAAGCCAAATGGGTTATGAAACCTGGAGTAGTCTACTGGCAACTCGTCATTTGGCAAAGGTGTGATTGGATCGGTTGTAGGTATGCGTTCATTCGTACACGCTGCCAACGTGAAGAACAAACCAAATACGAGCATCATCCAAATTTTTTTCATGTATTCTCCTGCGTCTATTATGATAGACACTGTTTATTTCATTATCATTATATCATATTGTTTTCCATTGTGTCAACGCTTACATACGTGCGCAGACACATCGTTTGCGTGAGTTTTGATATTTTTTGTGAAATGTGAACGTTTTCTATATTTTGGATGAATTATTAGTTTTAACCTCAAAATAGTTGGTTTTAAGTCTAAATAGTTGTGTTATGATAATCTTAGAGACCGCTGGAGGTTACTATGCAAATAAACGAAATCAAACCCAAAGAACGCTTCATTTTCGCTTTAGGCGATTTATACGGTGGGGGTGGACAAACCATCATCGGTGTCCTCTATTTAGTATTCATCACCAACGTCATCGGCATCAGCCCTGGCATCGCAGGGACGATGATTTTAATCTCTAAAGCGTGGGACGCCATCAATGACCCGTTGATGGGGATGATTACCGATAGAACCAAAACCAAACTGGGCAGACGTCGTCCGTTCATCTTGGTTGGGGGTATTTTGTTGATCCCTGCTTTAGCGTTGTTATGGTTACCTCATGGGTTAGGTAATACTGCGCTTAAAGTCGTGTATATGCTCGTCACTTACTTGTTCTACTACACCATCAACACCATCATTGCTGTGCCTTATTCAGCGTTATCAACAGAAATCACCAACGATTTCAATGAACGGAATAAAGTCAACCTCACCCGTTTGATTTTTTCTATGACATCCACAGCGATTTGTACACTCGTGCCTACGATGTTGTTTGAATCCTATACCGCTGGTAACTTATCCATCATGGGATTTTACTTCATATTGGTGTTTGTCTTTGGTGTTATATTTACCGTGCCACTCATACTGATTGGTCTATATACCAAAGAACGTACCCCATATGAAGCGGTGGAACGGTTTAGTGTAAAAGCATTCTTCGAACCACTATCCGTTAAGGGTTTCCGTAAATTGGTCGTTTTATACATTTGTCAAGCTTTAGCCTTAGACATGGCGTCTGCGGTCGTTATTTATTATGGGTTATACGTGGTCAACATTTCTTCTACCATCTTCCTAGGGACTTTCTTGGGGATGCAACTACTCATGTTCCCATTGTTATATAAACTGGTTTCATCGGTATCCAAAACCAAGATTTATTACTTTGGATTACCACTTACCATTTTGATGAGTTTAGGGATTGCTTTCTTCCCTGCGGGTGGCGCACCGATCATATTATATGTTTTGGTGGGCTTGGCTGCTTTGGGGTTCAGTGGGGCACAATTGATGAGCTGGATTTTATTCCCAGATGTGGTGGATTTGGTTGAACTAAAACTTAAGGAAAGAAATACCGGGGTTTGTAGCGGTGTCATGACGTTCATCCGCACCGGTAGTGCTGCGATCGCGGTATTTGTCATTGGTTGGGTATTGGAACTCACCGGGTTCATCACCCCGACCGAATTATTACCAGAACCCATCCAACCAGATTCAGCGATTTTAGGCATTCGTTTCATCTTTATCTTAGGGTTAGGTATCCTCATGTTACTTGCTTTTATGGTATCAAGAACATTCAAACTCACCCCTGTAATTTCTAAAGACATCAAAGCCTTGAATGAGAAAATGGCGTTAAATATCCCTTGGACACCTGAAGAAGAAATTAGAGCTGAAGGCTATCAAAAGGAGTTCTGTTAATATGTTTGAAGACATCCCAATGTCTGTTAAAATGACCCACAAGACGTTTCCTGAAATAGATCTTTTAGCCCAGGGTAAAACGATCGATGAATCGGGTATTTTAAGCCTCTTAAACTACATCGACAAACGGTATGATTGTGCGGATTTTCGAATGATTTGCATTTTAAGAAGTTTATATAAATACGCGCATTTGATCACTGAAAGTACCTTAAATCAAATGAAAAAAACCGTCTTGGGGTTTAAGTACCATATGGCTGACCCTGGTGAAGACGGGATGTGTTATTGGAGTGAAAACCACCAATTGATCTTTTCAACGTGTGAATACTTGGCGGGGTGTTTATACCCCAATGAGGTATTTACCAACACAAAAGCCTTCGGTTCTTTTCATAAAGACCGTGGGTATCAACACTTGATGTATTGGTTTAAAACCCGATTTGAATTGGGTTTTGTTGAGTTCCATTCGAACACTTATTATGAGGAAGATGTCGCGCCATTATCCTTATTGATTGAATTTTCAAGCGATGAAACCATCACCAAACAAGCGACCCTGTTAATGGATTTGTTGATGCTGGATTTCGCACTACTCCACCATCATGGTTATTTTAGTGTGGCTTCAGGTCGTTGTTATGACAAACAAAAGATGGACCCTAAAGAACAAGATATCCTAGACATCATGAAAAAGGCCTTTAATCTAGGTCCTGTCGAAACCTATGACTACACTCGGCTATCCGCTGAGTTTATTCTAAATACTAAATACCATATACCTAAGGTGATTTTAGAGATTTCAAAAGACCAAAGCACCAAAATCATCAAAGATTCGAATGGCTTATACCTAAGCGAAGTAACCAACTACTTTGAACAGAAAAAAGATTTTTATACGACTGGGTTATATTTGTGGTCGATGGAGGCTTTCACCAACCATGAATCGATTGAACTCACGATCGACATGTTTCATGCATGGCATTTGAAAAATAACACTTTTTTAAAGAACCTGAGTGCCTTTGATAACATCTTCTTTAAGAAACTACATCTATTAAAACCACTCATCACCCTGCTCAATCCAACCACCCAAGGGGTCGCGATTGAACGTGCGAATGTGTATACCTATAAACACAAAGACTTTCTATTATCGACTGCCCAAATGTATGTCCCCAAATCCTTTGGTGACCAACAACATGTGGGTGGTGCATTGTTAGATATAAAGACTTCCGTGTTTGTCACACACCCAGCGAGCGCCTTTTTCAAAGACAATTCCAGAAACTTTAGTCCATCTTATTGGGTCGGCAATGGCATCATGCCTTACGCTTTCCAACATGATAACAAGGCATTATACGTGTTTGATTTATCCCCAAGAACAGGGTTATTCGAAAAGAAACGGGCGTTATTCACCCACTGTCATATGAAAGTATCTGATTTTGATGAGATGATGTATGATAAATTCAGTGTCATTGGTATTAAAAACAAGGCCATGATAGGGATCCTTGGATTAAATGAAATCACCCGATATGATGATGTTGAACTCCGACAATTAGGCAAATACACCGCTTGGGGGTTTTTGGTCGCTTCTACAGATGATGTATCCTTAGAAGATTTCAAGAAAAAACTAGCACGTTTAATGATTACCAAAGCAGGTCATCTTTACATATTGGATGACATCGAAATTGATACAAAAAACCATCAAGTCTTCCATAAGAACCAACAGGTATTCACAGAATATGACCGGCTGGATTCACCTTATGGAAAGATACCACGACAACCCAGTCAAATTGAAATTACCCATGGTTCGCATAAACTCATCTTAAACCTAAAGGAGTTGATTCGTGATGAATCCTTATCTTAAAGATTGTATCTCAGTGATTGATCATCACATCACTCAAATCGAACCCAAGATGAAGTGGATGTGGGGGGAAGCTTTATTTGGTTATGCTTTGTTATTATTAGATGAATATTTGGGTGAAACCAAATACAAATCGTTCATTGAAAGCTATTTGGATTACTACCTTGAACACCCACCTGTGGTCGATCAATCGGATAAATTCGCACCAATCCTCATCAGTTTTACGTATGGTCGAATTTATCAAACCGACCACTATGATAGCCTCACCCAATTGGGCATCGATTACATTGAACATGTCAAACCAGTCATCGACTTTTTACCCAATCATTTAGGACACAGTGGGATTGGTAAACTCTATCCTAAATCCATTTGGGTCGATTCCATCATGATGTATGGGGTGTTCTTGAGTGTGTATGGGCATTACAAAAACAATCAAAAATACCAAATGATGGCCTTCAATACCGCCGTTAAATTCAAGGAATACCTTTCTAAAGATGGCTTATGGCGACATGCGTATTGGGTCAAATTTAAACTGGCTTATCCAAAAGACATCTACTGGGGTAGAGGCAACGGTTGGGTCGTGATGGCCTTACCTATGATGTTAGAACATTTAGATCCAGTGTATCATCTATCGATTAAAACGATGTTGATTGAAACCATCCAAGCGATTACACCTTTACAACAAGACCATCTGTTTAGAACCATCTTAAATCACAGGTCTGGTTTAGAGTCTTCTGCCAATTTCTTGATTCATGGGGGTATTCTCAAAACAATCAGACTTGGAATTATGGATGATGCTTTTGGTATGACTGCACAAAAGGGTTATGAAGCATCGATGAAAGCTTTCATCCAAACCAAAGAGAATCATCCTTATTTGACCAAAGTCTCCAATCCAACCATTCCACTACCTTTATTTCCAAAACTGGGGTACAAATGGATTGGTTATAAAGACAATTGGAGTTATGGGTTAGCGAGTCTTATTTTCGCATCCATCGCTTACGATCAGCGCATACAACCATAAAAGAAAAGATGTCTATTTCGCAAAAAAGCGATTAGACATCTTGTTTTTTTATTTGACCATCTTTTTATTCATGTTTCGATAAGCTAAAGCCAGTAAGATGAGTGCTACCCCGAAGGACCCTACCATCAACCAAAACATGGGGATATCGATACCAAACACACCAATTTCTTGTGTACCATACGATTCAGCAAGGGCTTCTGCGAATGGGGCTGGTAGTTCAGCGTAGGCTTGTTTTAGTATCACTTGTTTGAGTAGAATGGTCATATGGGTAAATGGTACCACAGAAGCAATATTCGACATCCCCTTACCTAAGACAAATAGTGGCATATAAATCCCGCTCATGAAACCAATGACTGTCCCTAACACACCAGCTAAAGCACCAAAAGCATTTTGGCTCTTGATCAAAGTGACTAAGAATAACATGAGTGCCGATGATATGAATGTGTAAAATAAAATCAATAATGAAGATACTAAAATGGTTTCTAGATTGTACCAATAACCAGAAGAAATACCCACGTATAAAATGGTTAATCCCCACATCATCCAAGATAAAACCACCGTGACTAGTGTGGATGAAATGAAATAGGATAAGATGACTTTATAGCGTTCAATCGGTGTAACCATAAAACCTTCTAAACGTCTGGTTTCGATGTCTGAGACAATCGTACCCATGACCCCTAAAGATAAGGATACGGTATTGATGACCAAGACCCCACCCATGATGACCCCCACACCTAAAAAGGTTTTGAGGTTGTCTTCAACGGTATCAAATGAACCCCCTGTGGTATACTGTCTGCCTAAGAATAAGAAATATAAACCCAGTAAGATGATGACCGATAGAAATGAAAAGAATACCGCTGCCTTATCTCTTAAAAAGACTTTGACATTTCGTTTGATCAATGAAGTTAAATTAAACATGGTGTTCACTTCCAATCACTTGAATGAAGACATCATCCATGGAACCTTTGATGACTTCAAATTGTTTGATGTTGTCTTTGAGTGCTTCTAACAATGTAATCGTGTCTTTCGCATCCTCTACTTGAATGATGTATTCATCGGATACTTTCTTGTGTGGTCTTTGGATTGATTCTAAGTAATCGACCAAAGCCTTTTTGTTGAATGGGACCAGTTTTAAACGGTCATACGAGTATTGGTCTTTGAGAGCAGCAGGGGTGCCTTCAGCACAAATCTTGCCTTTATTGATGATGACCACATGATCGGCGACGGCCGCTTCTTCCATGTAGTGGGTGGTTAAGAAAATCGTCATCCCTGAAGAGGTTCTCAAGTCATCAATCACTTTCCAAACAACTTGTCTGGTTTCCGGGTCTAAGCCTGTGGTCGGTTCATCTAACAATAAAATTTCAGGATTTGAGAATAAAGCTCTCGCAATCTCTGTTCTTCGTTTTTGACCCCCTGAGAGCGTTTTGAAACGTTGGTTTTCAAATTCTTCTAAGTGTAAGTAACTTCTCAATTCTTCGTAGCGCTTGAGGACACCGGCTTTATCGTTGATGTATAAAGACCCGCGGTACAGTAAGTTTTCTTTCACGGTGAGTAAATCATCTAAGATGTTTTCTTGGAAGACTACCCCAATTTTGTTTCTGAAGTAATTGTCTTCGGATTGACCGTTCAATAATACTGCCCCCGAATCCAAATCGAGTAAGGTGGAAATCACTTTGATGGTGGTGGATTTACCTGCCCCGTTCGGTCCTAAAAAAGCGAATAGTGAGCCGCGTCTAACATTAAAGGAAATGTCATCCACCGCTTTGATTTCGCCGTAATACTTTTTCAAATGCTTAATCTCTAAAATAGCGTCCATATATACCTCCAAAATCGTCATTTTACCTCAGTATAGCACAGACATATACAGATGTATATGGTGATTTTGAAATAATAAGGAAATCTTACATGTGTTTTACATAGAAAAATAAAAGCACAGTTGTCTGTGCCTTTGTAGAAGCAATTCATTTGTCATTAACAAGATTCACGGTAGATAATTTTACCAATCGGGACTTGGATGTCCTCAGGGATTCGGTCATTGATGATATCCATCAAAGCGGTCGCTACCCGTTTACCCCATTCCATATGGTCGATGCCAATGGTGGTGAGTTTTGGGGTAATGAATTCATCCAAAACGATGTTATCAAACCCCGCGACTGCGATGTCTTCAGGGATCCTAACCCCGCCTTGTTTCAAAGCTTCAATGAGCCCAATCGCCGATTCATCGTTCGCACAAAATACAAATCTTGGAAGTTTTTCTTGTTTTAATAACAGTAACCCAGCTTGATAGCCACTTTGAATCGTAAAGTCCCCTTGAAGGTAGGTATGTGATAACCCTTTTTCATGTAACGCTTGTTTAAAACCATCGTATCTATGGTTGTTGTTAAAAGCGATGGTCGGTCCAGATAAAAACGCGAAATCATCATAGCCTTTTTGAATCATCGCTTGGATGAATGTATACACCAAACCCTCATTGTCAATAACCGATGAGTAAATGTTCGGTCCAACCAAGTTTCGATCCAAAACAAACAGTGGGTGGCCTTGAGAAGCATAGTGTAATAAGACATCGTCAGACAACTGCCCATCAAACACAATCGCCCCATCGACTTGTCTTTCTTTGAGCAAGTTCGAAGACGCTTTACCGGAACTGACAATGATGTTTAAATTGTTGGCTTGTAGGGTTTGTCGAATGCCTTCTAGGACATCTGAGAAGATTGGCCCTGCAAACCCATACACAAAGACACCCACATTACCGGTGCGTTTGGTTTTTAAGTTCCGTGCACTACCATTGGGGTAATAATTGAGTTCTTTCGCAATCGCGAGTATTTTCTTTTTCGTATCTGGGTGGACATTCGATTGGTTGTTTAAAGCGTAAGACGCGGTAGAGATCGACACCCCCGCTTTTCTCGCAACATCTTTGATTGTAGGCATGTGACCTCCTTTCCCGCATGGAAAAAATGCTTTTAAAGGTGGTAACCCCTAAAAGCATTTTCCCACATTGGGAGGGCATACTGTGTCGTGAGTATTGCCAATGGTTTTTTATGTTAAAGCTTTGAAATATACTTTTGCAGAAACGATGTCAAATGAACCAGTAATTGGCGCTGTGCCACCTTCTGCGAATAGAATCACACCTGTGATGCCTTCAGGAATGGTGATTACAACAGTGATTGGTTGATCATCGACAAAGGTTACCCATTGTTCAACTGAGTTATTGACTTTAACCAATACTTGTTTACCTGCGGTACCTTTAAGGGTAACGGATACGGTGTTCAAGCCTTCGATGTCTTTAGCAGCCACAGTTGACTTCAAGAATACCCATTCTTGACCTGCAGCTTTGGTATAGTTGACCTTAGTCAATGTACCTAAAACAACCACATCGTAAGTACCTGGGTCATTTTGAACCCATGTGTTGATCAAATCTTTAGAATAAGATAGATACGCTTCTAAGATTTCAAATGAACCGGTTGCAGGGGCTGTACCTGGTGCACCAAACATAAATACAGACATGAATTGGTCAGCAGAAATGGTCACTGTGATCGGTTGATCGTCGGTAAATGTCACAAATTTTTCAAGTGAGCCTTGGTCATTTGGTTTGATCAAGACTTGGTTGCCTGCAGTACCTTTTAAGGTAATGGTTAAGGTGTTTAGACCCGCAACGTCTTTCGCATCAAATACGACTCTGAACCATTCCCAATCTTGACCTGCAGTCTTCGTATAGTTAACCACCGTCTTATTTGCTTGGAAATCATAGGTATATACGGTCGCTAGGTTTGGTACCCATTTGTCGTTGAATTGATATTTAGCCGTTAAATCGACTTCAACTGGTACATACGATAATGTGAGTGATACGATTTCAAATGAACCGGTCGCAGGGGCAGTACCACCTTCACCAAATAAAACAAGTTTCGAGAAGCTTGCTGCTTCGACTACGATGGTTACAGGGTTACTATCGGTAAAGTTTACCACTTGTTCAAGTGCACCCATATCATTTGGCTTAACCAATACAGATTTACCTGCAGTACCTTTTAAGACTAAAGTCATCTTGTTTAAACCAGCGACTTCAGCTGCGTTGAAGTTATTGATCATTGCTGACCAGTCTTGACCAGCCACTTTAGTATAGTTGACAACCACTGGGCTGGTGCCTGTGAAGGTGTATACACCGGCATCTAGGCTGGTCCAAGGGGTTGAAACAACGTAATCTGAATTCTTAAATGTGACGCTATGGATGGTGAATTCACCTGAACCTAAGCCACCAGGGACAGCGAACATGACAATTTTGTTCAATTGTTCGAGTTGTGCTTGAGTCATCGCGGTTAAATCGATGGTGAATACTTGTTTAGTACCATCAAATGTGAATTGTTGTTCTTTGTTACCAACAGGTGATTCTACTTTTAATAAAATGGTCTTGTTGACTTGACCTGTAAGTTCAAATTCAAGTTTCGCGAATCCACTGAAGTCGCCATCGACTAAAGCGTACATGAAGTTCCATTCGCCCTTCTTGACATAATCGACTTCGAATGCGCCAGCATTTGGTGTGATGGTATAAACCAAATCGCCACCATCATACCAGTTGCCTAGTGCGAAGGTTGCATCGGTACCATTGTATTCGTTGACGATGAATACAGGTTCTTCAAATTCATACTCATCGATCATGAATGCGTCTTTAAACACGACTTGACCTTCAGCTGGTGCTAAACCAGCAGCGATGAAGATCTTAAAGTCAGTGATTGCGTTCTTTTCAGTCAAGGATAGTTTAGTTAAATCGATGACGAGTTCTTGTTCAGTACCATCGAGCCAAATGAACGCTTCTACTGCGTTGTATTCGTTTGGTTTGATGAGTAACTTATGACCCGCGGTACCTTGGACAACGAATACAGCGTAATTGAAGTCTGTAAAGTCGCCTTGAACTCTGTTTCTCATAAATGCCCATTCCATACCTGCAGGTTTATCGTAAGCGACTTGTGCATCGGTGCCTGAGTAAGTAATGACATAAATACCTTCATCGTTGGATTCATACTTTTGGTTGAAGTGGAACACTTCATCGGTACCATTGTATTCATTCACATTGGATTGAATGTTATTGAATCCATCATTGATGATGAATCCATCGGCGATTTCATCTGAGAATGTGAGTGCTGTGATCTTTAATACACCTGTAGAAGCTTCTCTTTCAGGTGAACCAATGATGACAATACGGTCTACTTTCTTCAAGAATTCTGAAGATTGGATTAAGTTCCATTCATAAGTCCCCTTGATTGCAGTGACATTTAAGCCAACTTCTTTTACTGGGGTATCATCTTTGGTTTCTAATCTTAACAACATAGAACCCATACCTTCGACTGTAATGACTAGTTTTTTATAGACAGATAAGTCTTTGGTAATGACTGCGCTTTGCATGAAAGCGTTCGGGAATGTGCCTTTGTTGTAGGATACATTCAATTCTGCTGCAGTGTTGGTGTTTATGGTATAAACGCCATCACCACCGTCGGTCCAGCCGCCAAGTGCGCTGAAGTCAACGATTTCTTCTTCTTCGGGCGTCTTAGGTTGACATCCAGCGATGCCAAACACCAAACCAGCCACTAAAAACATTAAAAATAGTTTTGTTGCCTTTCTCATGTTTTCCTCCTATTTATAGGGAGGGATTTAGGGGTGCTAAATCCCTCGTGTTATAACCAAAACTTAAATTAAGACGGCATTCTCACGATGGTGATGAGTGCTGGTAAAGTTTCCAATGATCCAGATAGATCAGAGGATGGTACAGATGAAATATTGAACGCGACATATTGGTAATTGCCCCAGAAAGCGGCGTCAGTCACGATGGTACCTGTCAAGTTGTTGGTTCTAAGCATGACAGAATAGGTATTGAATGAGTAATCCATATAGATGACTCTCACTTGATAACCGGCTGCGATTTGAATTTCAGTCACGTCAGCCATCGATTCTTTAGATAATACATTTGAAGCAGCGAAGCCCTTAGAGAAGGCATCGGTACCTGGGGTAACCGCGATGGCGAAGTTGTTCCAATAACCACTAACAAATGATAATGGTTGATCTACGTGTGCCACTGCAGGACCAGCAAATGCTACGAAAGATAATTTAGCAGGCAGGGTATCCAATACCGCGGAGATGTTGGTTGCTGTAGGGGCTGTTGAAATATTGAAACCAATGTATTGGAAATCTTGATAGAACCCATTGGTGAGTGGGGCAGAACCCACAAAGTTTTCCGTACGGCTAGCGACTTTGAATCCAGTACCTTCAATGTAGTTAAAGAAGATGACTCGAACTTGATAACCCGCTTCGATTTGAACGGTCGTACCTGCTTGGATAAATTGTCTTGGAATGATGTTGGATCCACCAAAATTCACACCTGCAGTTAAGGCTGTACCATTGGTATTCCAGTAACCAGAAGTAAAGACGATGGGGTCCATATCATAGCTGAATTTGTTTGGTAGTGTATCTAATACACCTGAAAGGTCAGAAGACGGTACTGAAGAAATGTTGAATGCGATGTATTCATAAGCACCCCAGAATGTCTCATCTAATACTATTGTACCAGTTAAATTGTTGGTACGCAGTAATACGGTGTATTTTCCGTAGTTGTCATAACCTAAATAAATGACTCTCACTTGATATCCGGCTGCGATGGTAATCGAGTTGATGCTTGAATAATACGCTTTGGATTGTGGTTGAGAGGCTGCGAATCCATTCAAGAACGTCATGTTTGCATTGGTGGTTGTAATCGCGTTTTTGTTCAATTCCCAATAACCAGAGATGAAACTGAATTCTCTATCGACGTGTGGAATCACTGCTGGATGTAAATCGACCACAGTTGCCATATCGAGTGCTGTCATATCGACATCTGCATTGGTGGTTGTCACGATGAATGCGATGAGTTCCTTACCGATTGCGAAAGCTTCATCGATGTATAACGGTGAAGTTTGATAATCACTGACCGATAATACATTGTATTGTCCTTCAAAGAAGTTTAAGACAACATAGGCAAACTTATAACCAGCTTCTACTTCAACCACAGTATCGTTGTTGTAATAAGCGGCAGTGAGCGGGTTAGAAGAACGGTGGTAAACCGATTCTGCCAACACATGACCATCTTGTTGCCAAATACCAGAGGACCACGTGAGGTCAGAATCGACATGACCTAAACCGGTGCCTTCTGGATGGTAAAGTTTGAGTTTGCCAGCCACTTCATCTAGACGAGCGGATATGTTAGAAGTTGGATTGGTGGTAATGTTGAATGCCACATGGGTATATGAACCCCAGAATGCAGCATCAATTTCAATATAAGGGGCGGTGTATAATACCGATCTGGATAAGACACGATACGCATTTTCGCCCGTCTTTTCTAGATAAATCACACGGTATTGATACCCAGGTTGTAAGACAATTTCGGAACCGACAGGTAACATATACTTCGGAATCGGCATGACCGCTGCGAAGCTGTTATGTAACGCATCTGTGGTTGGTGATACCGCAGTTGCGTTATCGGCCCAGAAGCCTTGGACATAAGTGAATGGGTATAATACACCATTGACTTCGATCGGTTCTGGTTCTGGTTCGGTTGTAAATGTAGAATTGGTCACTTGATATGGATTTTGATGCGCGCTGTTTACGGCTTCAATCGCCAAGGCTTGTAAATGTTCAGTGATGCCCGTAGGACGGAAAATCGACGCACTTAAGTTAAAACCAGTGATGGTCTTGAAGAACGATAAGCCTGCGATGTAACGGCCAAGTGGGTCAGATAAATGATAACCATCTCTGGTGAATAAATCACCAATGTAGGATGTACGCGCATTTTGAATCGCGGTACCTGCAGGGATGACGTTCATCACTTGAGAAATCGGATCGACTTTTTGAGCAACCGCATTCAAAATCGCGTTGTACATCGTCATTTGATCTTTGTTATAGTTATTGAAACCACTGTGTGTGCTGGTTTGTTGGTATGCCCAAGTCATGTGCCACATGATTTGAACGTTTGGATTGGTTGCGTTTTGTTCAACGAAACGGGTTAAGGTTTCGATGTGGTTTGCATAGTTTGCCGGCATGCCACTGTAATGGCTCGCTTGTTGGAAAGTAACAACGTCCCAACGTTCTGCACGAATCGCTGCAGATAGTTTTACCCCATTGATCGATTCCACAGTAGCGTCTTCAAATAATTGATACGTATACGCAGCCGCGTCGTTTTGAATGTTGGTCACATGTTGTGCGAGTTCTGACCCGCCAATATACATATTCGCAACCACGATGTTTTCTGCTGGAATGCCGTAAGATTGTGCAATGCTCCATAAGAAACGGTGCGCATCTTCTGAGAAACTGTTACCAATCGACAACACTTTAAAGGTTTGATTGAAGTTGGTTTCTGCTTTCCATTTCGCATATAAAGTGATGCTTTCTGTTGGGGCATCTACTTCAAAGTTCCATAAATCGGTGTATGCTTGGTCACGGTACCAACCTGCAAATAAGAATCCTGATTTGACTGGGTCGGCTGGGCGTGCAATCACGACATTATTATTAACTGTAACTGAAGTGACGGCTGAACCACCATCGGTATTGAAGGATACCATTGGGGTGCTTTCAATCCATTTTGCATAGAGTGTAAAGCTGTTGTTAACCACATCTGTAAACACATATGGGGTAACTAATCCCGCTTCAACATACCAACCACCAAAGGTATAACCCGATTTGGTAGGTGCTGTAGGTTCAGTTAAAGCAGTACCTGAGTTCACATTGGCTGCAACAACCGCTGATCCACCATTCGATTCAAATGTAACCACGAATACGATTGGATTCCATTTCGCATACAATGTGATGTTCGCGTTGACGGCGCTTGTAAATACATAAGCGTTGTTAAATGCGACGTCGGTATACCAACCATCAAATGTAAAATGTGGTTTGGTTGGGTCGGTTGGTTTTGAAACCGCACTACCGGCATTCACGGTTGCTGGTGGGATGATGGATCCCCCATTGGTGATGAATGTTACGGTATAAGGTCCTTGAACAGGGGTCCATTTAGCGTATAGAGATACGTGACCTGTAACTTTATCGGTTGCGAAAACCCATGGGTTTGTAAGTGCTTCTTCTTTGTACCAACCACCAAAGGTATAACCCGATTTGGTTGGGTCGGCAGGTTTGGTAACTAAACCATTTTCGTTGACTTCGACTGGTGATACGACAGACCCACCCTCAGACATAAAGGTGACTGTGTACTTCACAGTTTCTTCGGCCGGAACACAAGCTGCCAAGCTTGTTACTAGAAGTAAGCCAACCAAAATGTACATCAATTTTTTCATTTCTTTTCCTCCCTCATGATTGATTTCAAGTAATCGAAACGTTTCGATTATTAAAAATTAAAGTGATAGCGTGAAAAGTACTATCTAATTTAAAGTATAGTCGATAAAAAGGGGTTTGTCAAAATAATTATGTAAGCGATTTCTATTTAAATGATTATTGAAAAAATTGAAACTTCACGGTAATTTTTGAATTGTTTCAATTTTTGACTACACATAGTGTAAAAAGATAACGAGTTCACCTTTTTTAGAGATGAACTCGTATTCAATTTCATTTCAAATTTTTGAGCATTCTGAGCCCATTGAGGATGACCAACAATGTACTGCCTTCATGGATGAATACGGTTAGGGATAATTGGATTGAAAAAACCAGATTGGTTGTAATCAAAAACAGAACCACGAGTAAAGCGAACATCATGTTTTGAATGACAATACGTCTCAATTTTCGACTAACCTTGTGTGTCAAAACCAATTTGGATAAGTCATCATCCATCAATACCGCGTCACTCACTGCCATCGCGACATCGGTGCCTTGTTTCATAGAAAAACCAATATCAGCTTTGACCAAAGCGATGGCGTCGTTGACCCCATCCCCCACCATCGCGACGCTACCATAGGTTTTTTTCAGGGAGATGATTTCATTCGCCTTATCTTCCGGGAGCACCTCACCAATCATAACATCCATTCCCAAGGATTGTCCAATGGCTACTGCTGTATTTGTGGTATCCCCAGACAAGAGGATTGTTTTGATGTTTGCTTTCCTGAAATATGCAATCGTATGGTTTGCGGATGGTTTGGGTTGGTCTTTCAAACCAATCACACAGAATATTTGATCTTGCTGTCCAAAGAAAACAACAGTTTTACCTTCAGATTCGAGTCGGGTTTGAATCTCATCGGCCACCATAGAGGGATCGATGAAGTGGGTTTTGTTGCCTACAAAATAAGTCATACCATCGATGGTGGTTTCTATCCCAGAACCAATCTTGTGAATCACTTCTAATGTCCTATTCGTGTGGTTATTAAAATGCTTTAAAATGGCTACAGCTAGTGGGTGATTTGATGTCTTTTCCATCGATACCAAGATTTCTTTTTTATCTTCATGAGATAACCAAATGACATCGGTCACTTCAGGTTTACCCAGGGTTAACGTCCCTGTTTTATCCAAAGCAATCGCTTGGATATCGTTGAAATTAGATAAGTAAGACCCACCTTTGAATAAGACCCCACGTCTCGCTAAGTGTGACAAAGCGGATAAAGTGGCAGGGATATCTGTCGCTGCTAAGGCACAAGGGGATGCTCCAATTAAAAACACCATGGTCTTATAAAAAGCGACTTCATTTGTATACCCTAGTACATACAAACCAATTACATAAAATATCGGGGCGAAGATGAGTACAATCGTGACGTATATCGGTTCTATCTTTTGAATCCATTTGGCGGTTTTGGATAAATCTTTTTGAGCTTGACTGACCATCTTTAAAATACCAGAAAACAATGTTTCTTCGATATTCTTAGTCACGACCATCGTGAAGGATTGTGTGACATTGAGTGTGCTGCCATAAACCACATCATTTGGACCTTTATCCACAGGGATACTCTCCCCAGTGATGGCGGATTGATCAACGGTTGTATACCCTTGGGTGATTTTGCCATCGACTGGAATTAAATCCCCATGTAAAACCTGTAAGGAATCCCCCAACTTAAGTGTATCCACATCGACCAAAATCACTTCACCATTCATTTCGATTTTACGTGCTTGTTTGGGTTTTAGCTTCAGTAGGCTTGTGATTTCTTTTTTGCTTTTAGATTCAGCGAAATCTTCTAAAAAATGTGCCCCTGCGAAAATCAATATCAGCAGTGCCGCTTCACTGTATTCACCAATGAGAATCGCCCCCAATGCACCTAAGCTCATGAGTAAGTGGATGTTGGGTATGAAGCGTTTTTGATGGATTGAACGCTTAAATGTATCGATGAAACCTTCAAAAATCACGTGGTATCCTGAAAGTAAAACGGTGAGTAAAAATAGACTGGTTTTAAGCCAATCCAATGGGATGAACCAGGCGATGGTATAAAACAATAAACCTACCCCAAACAAAATCAGATTTAAGTACCCATGGTGTTCATGTTCATGACAAGAATCGTGATGGTCATGTTCATGTGTACATGTACTCATTTGAACTCCTGGATGTGATCTAAAGCTTGATTGAAGATCAAATGGACATGGTCATCACTCAACCGGTAATAAATGGTTTGACCTTCTCTTCTGCTTTTGATCAACGCGGCTTGTTTGAGGTTTTTGAGTTGGTGTGATACTGCGCTTTGAGTCATGTTTAAAATTTGTGCGATGTCATTCACACAAATCTCATGTTTCGATATGGCGTATAATATCTTGATTCTGGTGGGGTCGGATAACACTTTGAATAAATCGACCATTAAATAGAGGTCGGTATCTTGAATGATGTTTTGTTGGATGTCTTTGATGATGACATCGTGTCCACAATGTTGATGTTCCATGGGTTGTCTCCTTTTATATATGAATGTCTGTTCATATATTCATATAATAACACCCATAGTGCTATTAATCAAGAAAAAAAGCACTTTTCAGTGCCTTTAGTTGATATTTTCTATCACATAGACCCAGCGATAATAAATGGACTGGTTACCCGAGGTATCTTCTAAGGTGTATGTGATCATATAACTCCCCACGAAGTTTGTGTTGACAAAACCCGTTACTGTGATTGTAACATCGTCGTTTGAATTGTCGCTGGTAGATATAGAGGCGTCTGTCCAAGTATTACCAACAACCACGGTATCGATGCCTGGGTTGAGTATCCCTATTGGTGCGGTTTCATCGACCACAAACACAACTCTGGTCAAGGTTTTAATGATTCCACGATAATCGATTTGATACGTAATTTGATATTGACCGATGGCACTCATATCCACAGTGTTTTCAATGATTTCTACTTGGATTGGTAACCCAAAGTAAGAAGCCCTCACACCGGCATCTTCAAAGGTTGAATTGATTTCAACCGTGTCTACCCCTGGGGTGAGTTCAAACCGGATTTGGTCTGGGTTTACTTCCCCACAGGCAGTTAAAACAAACAATAAAGCAAGGAGGATTAAGAGAAGTTTAGCTTTCATTGATGTCATCCTCTTTTCTACTCGGTATATAGCCTACAGGGGTTTCGATTTCTCTAGCGAGCACGATGACATACCTTGATTTTACCACCACTTGATCACGGTAAGTGACGGTGTAGGTGATTTTATATATGCCTGTTTTAGAGGTGTCGACTTCACCGGTTTTGACTAAGATTCCTTTATTATAGGTGACCCCTCGGTCCACATAATCATCACCGACATATAAAGTCGTGATCGCTTTATTGAGGGTAACCACCAATCGATTATCGGTCAATACTCGAATCTTTCGGATTAAGGTATACACCAGGGTTTCACCGTCGTATATCTCATAAGTCAAGGTTTGAACCCCAACTTCAGTCGAATCAATCGAACCCACCGTTTGAACGGTTAAACCCTCAACTAAAACAAAGATTCCTGTGTCGATATAAGTTTGTCCTTCAATGATGGTATCTACCCCAGGGTTTAACCCTGACAAATCGGGCTTCAACACTTTTTTATAGATAGGATAGACATACACAATTTCGGATTCATATAGTACCGCTTCTGTCCAACCGATGAATGTGTAATTATAATATAAATCCGAAGGTTTTTCAGGACCCGCCATCCATTCGATGGGTTCAATACTAGAATACTGAATGATGGACAATAAGGTGGTTTGGTCTTCTGCGAGGTATTGTAACTCAAAATATTGAACTTGATAATACCCATAATAGGCTTGATCATCCGTTACCATGAAGTCTGTGACGGGCTGGGTATAGGCTTCATCCAAATACCAGCCATAGAATGTAACACCTGGTAAATTGGTATCGGGTGGTGTTGGTAGTGAACCTAACGAAAGGGTTTCTGTGGATACGATTTGTTCATCAATCACCCAAGTGATGACCCCATGGGTTTTACGATAATACGCATAAATCGTGGTATTCGTTGTAAAAGCATAGGTAGATTCATATGGGATTTGATAAGCTTCATCTAAGTACCAACCAACAAACTCATAGTAATCGATGACCGGTGGTCTTTCAATACTGATGGTACCACCTGAGGTCACGTAATAATAACTGCTAGGGATATCGAGTGGGTAATCCACAGTCACTTGGATATAAGAAAGTGAGACCATCGCTAAAGCATCAATTAAGCCATGACCATATTGGATATCATACCCGGTGGTACCCAAATCTTTGGCCGTGGATGTGATGACATCGGTTAAATGAGCTACGGTTGCTTCTGGGTGTAAACTTTTATATAACGCAGCGATCCCCGCCACATAAGGACTTGAAAAGGATGTTCCGTTAACGGTTGAATATGTATTTGCACGGTTGGTCGTTACGATCCCGCTGCCTGGGGCGACCACATCGACTTTATCGTTATAATTGGAAAATGAGGATAGATTTGAATATTGATCGACAGACCCCACTGAAATGACTGTGTCAAAGGAGGCTGGGTATATCTTGATGTTTTCACCATCATTACCGGATGAAGCGACAACCAAGACATTTTTTTCTAGTGCGTAATCTAATGCTTTTTTGGTGAGTGGGTTCGCATAAGTGCTACCTAAGGATAAGTTGATGATGTCTGCACCGTTATCCACGGCATAATAGATCCCGCGAATGATGTCAGAATCTTTAAACGTATCCTCACCCACTTCATTGGCTTTGATAACCATCAACTGTACAGCATTGGTTACCCCAGCAATCCCTGTGCTGTTGTTTGAATTCGCACCGATGACACCTGCCACCATGGTTCCGTGGCCATCATCGTCAGCCACCGCATCTACCCCTACTGTTTGGGTAACAGCGTTATAGGATAATTCAGATATTCTACCTGTAAATTCTGGGTGATTGACATCAATACCTGTATCGATGATTGCGACGGTAACTGCACTTGAACCTGTGGTGATACCCCAAGCATCGTCGGTATTGGTTAGTTTTAAAGCGTATTGATTTGGAAAATAAGGGTCATTGACGATGGGCTTTACCCATGGTGGATTTTGAGTAACGTAGATACTGTCATAAACAAAACCATTATCAACGAGTGTATCCACTGCAGTCCCTGTATAACGAATTTCAGCGATTCTACCATCATAATTTTGAATAACCATATCATACGTTTGAATATACCCGTCGAGCTCAGTTAAATCTGTCGTTTCATATAATAGGGTAAAGGTATTCACATCATGAACTTCATGATTAAAAAAGTGACCATGAACGCTCACTAAACTCATCATTAAGACCAAGAAATTCCATACTCTTTTCATGATGTCATCCTTTCTTACATATAATATACGATAAAATGCTTTTATTTATTGGTGAGAATACTTCGCTAAATGACAGGTTCTGATTTATTTTTTAGAGAATTGGTCTAATAAATCCAATACCTCAATGGATTCATAAGCAACATCACGACTATCGTTACCTATGATGTTTAAGATACCTACATTCACAAGCGTTTGTATGTTATTTCTGACAGCTTGATCATTGGCTTGGTGTTTTTCTCTAATATATTTTACATCAATGACGGGTTGTGCAATCAAATCATCCAGTATTTTCCAAGCTAGGGCATCTTGTCGAATGTTCAATTTGGCTTTCCAGTTTTGTTTGAGTTTTATGAGTTTTTCTAGTGTATCATACACTTTGGGTACGAGGTATAATGTGTTTTCTAATAGCACAATAATGATGGTCTCATAATTGCCTTCTTTAAAATCATTTAGTGCTTGAATGTACCTGACTTGATCATGAACAATCCCTACAGAAAATGGCATTGAAAGAAATTCTAAAAACTGCTTTTCTCTTAATAAACACTGAATGAGTATTCTGCCAACACGACCATTTCCATCTTCGAATGGATGAATGAGTTCAAAATAGGCATGAGCTATAGCTGACTGAATCAATGGGTGCATGTCATTTCTATTACAAAAAGCTATGAACTGACTCATAAACAAATTAAGATGCTCAGGGTGTGGTGGCACATAGGTTGCTTCATGGGGTATAGAATTGGGTGTCCCAATCCAATTGATTCGGGTACGCACGCCCATGGTTGGATTTTTTAAAAGTGTTTGATTCAATTGGATGATTTTACTTGTATCTAGTGGTTCTTTTGATGAAATACCTAAAATCAAAGACTCTAAGTTGGATTTGATGATCATGGCTTCTGTGGATTGCTTTTTGTGAATTTGTGCCAATGCCACGCTTCGATTAGAGGCACTATAATGTTCTATTTGTGAACTAGATAAAGCTTCAGCTCTTAGCATGACCATAGAAATTAAATCTCGATAATGATGAACATATCCATCAAGTCTTGCTAAACCTTCTACCGAGTCTAGTAACAAATCTTGTGTTTCTTGACTGATTTCTATCTTTATTTGGGATAAATCCTTAATAGTAGCACTTAGATAAGGCTTATCTGTCATCATTCTTTTTCTTTTCGCTAACTTTGTATCCGTAAATTCAGGGTTATAGAATCGTTTTTCGTAACTTACAAATTTATCCATTTCTTTCACCTTCACTATATCATTATACTAGAAAATAAACGAATAATCATTGTATTATTCTATCTTATACGCTTTTCATAGAATATAGATTATACTTATTCTACAATTTTGCATTTTTTTTAGTTTGTTCTAAAATGGATTGACTACAAAATCACGTTATGGTATTATTGATTATGTCCTGAAACCGATTGATGGTTTCAAAAAACAGAAGGCCAGATTACTGCTTCTGTTTTTTTTATTATGTTATAATATACCTAATATATAAACTTTAGAGGTGTGAACATATGGAGCCATTAACTTTAGAAGGACAAGTAAATCGACAAATTGAAAAAGGTTGTATTTCAACTAAGAAAGAAATTGAAGCTTATTTGAAAACAACCAGCTATTACCTAATTAACCATAACTATGAGAAATATCTTTTTCACGATGGTAAATTAGCCTTCTTTACCGTTCAAGATTACAAGTGGCTAGAGGAAACCAATGAAAAAATTTCTAAAGAAGTCTTATTGTTAGTGCTTAGATGTGAGAGAATTATCAGAAACAAAATTGCAGATGAGTATTCATATTATTGTAAAGATAATGGTTATGCATATTTTACGATAAACTCATTTATTGTAGATGTCTTTGACTACCCTAATACAAGCACTGATGAAGATCGTAATGCGGTAAAAACTGCTTTTATTGATGAATGCTGGACAGTCTATGCGAAAAAGAAAAAAAATTTAGATGCTAAATATCATTTTTCTACCATTGAATCTGTGCCACCATTCGTAATTGCTCACTATTTAACATTCGGACAAATTAGGACCTTTTTCAAGTTACTAAATAAAGACATTAAAGAGCGCATTGTAAACAGTTTTGATTTAAAAATCTCTGAATTCAATAATGTGGTAGAGAAGCTAAACTACTTGAGAAATGCCTGTGCACATGGTGAGTTTATTCTTGATTTTGATACTTTAAAGGGGAAAAAAATCTCCAATTCAAAATTTCATCCATACATTTACAATCCGCACTTTATTCTCAATAAAAATAAAGTTTCATTATTCGCTACTATTGCCCATTGTTCGTACTTGTTGCAAGATAATATAACTTTTTTTAAGTCAATAATGCGAAATATACTAGAGATTGCTCATTACAATAAGAAAGGATCAGTGAATGTTAACTCACTGTTGCTAAGCTTAGGTTTATCATCTGATTGTAAAACTGTTCAGTCAACTTTCAAGTAATTTGTTTTGCATACAAAAATTCCTCGTGATATAATAATCATGTCCTGAAAACTCATATCGAGTTTCAAAAAACAGAAGGCCAGATTACTGCTTCTGTTTTTTTATTTTTATATCCTAATCGTTGACTTATGCTGTTCTGTAGTAGCACTTCTTTATTTGTTTTGAAGATATGTTTTATATGAATGATAGGTGTAATAACCCAATCCCACCCAAAATAATACTAGCCACACCGTACCCATGATACCAGTGTAGTATGAAATCATGTTTGAGGTTGTGTGAATGAAGATGAGCGAAATGATGTCTTTATTCATATATAAAAGATACGCATATAAGACCCCAATGGAAAATGGGAAAATCAAACGCCAAACAATGGATAATAAATCATATTGGCTGTTGTATAAGAAATAGGCTGGTAAATGAATGATAGAAAACATAAAAGCCGATATTAAAACGATATATATTAACTTAAACTTAGAGGATTTCAATTTCAATAGTTCAATGAATATATACCCTCTAAAGATCAATTCCTCAACCATCCCAACCTACAACAATTGTTTGATGTATTCGCCAATATAGGCATGTAAGGGATGGTTAGACCCTGCGAATAACACTTGAATGACCATACCTAAGATTGAAATCATCACAGCACTCAAAACAACCACTTTAGTGATGGTTGTTATTTTAAAGTGAACTGCCTGGGTGTATTTAAAACGATTGATCAATAGGATGAATAAACCAATCGTTAAGATGCCCATAAATGCCATATCAAACGCATTCTCTGTGATGTAATAACGTAAACTGGATTGTGATAAATTTAAACTTTCATACAATTGTCCAAAGGCGTTGGTTTCTACAATCAGAAACCCCAGTGGGATGTAAGAAAGCCAAGCCAATAGTAAACCCAAAAACCATAACACATTTTTTCTATTCATTTTTCATTACCTTCTTTATTTAGTATCGATGAACTTCTTTTTTGATTGTAACACCGAATCATGAAATCATCAATCCCAGTGAAACCGCTTAAGCCCTTATTTTACAATTTTACTGGGTTATTTTACCCTTATCTATGATAAAATGGCTGATAAATAAGGGGGATAGGGTTCATGTTAAAAGAAAAAATAACCGCTGAGGGTTATACATTTGATGATTTATTGTTGGTTCCATCATATTCTGAGGTCGTACCGATTCAAGTCAAACTCGATACGAAATTGACTAAAAAGATCTCGTTAGCCATCCCAGTGTTATCGGCAGCGATGGACACCGTGACAGAGTCTACGATGGCCATCGCTTTAGCGAAACTGGGTGGCTTAGGCATCATACATAAAAATATGTCGATTGAAGACCAAGTCAAAGAAATACAACTGGTTAAATCAGCCACATTCACTGAAACTGAAGCAACCAAAGATGAGTTGGGTCGCTTACGTGTAGGTGCGGCGGTAGGTGTATCTAAAAACACCTTAGAACGCATCGATGCGTTGGTATCTGCAGGGGTGGATATCATCGCGGTAGATTCTGCCCACGGTCATTCTAAAGGCGTGATTGAAACCATCAAATCGATACGTCAAAAATACCCAGAATTAGACATCATTGGTGGCAACATCGTCACTGCACAAGCAGCCATCGACCTCATCTATGCAGGCGCAACCTGTCTTAAAGTGGGGGTGGGTCCAGGGTCGATTTGTACCACCCGTGTTGTTGCCGGGGTAGGTGTCCCACAACTGTCTGCCATCAACGATGTGTATTCGGTTGCGAAACAATATAAAGTCGGCATCATCGCCGATGGTGGGATTAAGCTTTCTGGTGACATCCCGAAAGCACTCGCTGCAGGTGCTGACTGTGTGATGATGGGCAGTTTACTCGCTGGCTGTAGTGAATCCCCTGGTGAGGTATTTGAAAAAGATGGTTTAAAATACAAAACCTACATTGGCATGGGGTCTTTAACCGCCATGCAACGAGGGTCTTCTGACCGCTACTTCCAAGGTGGGGTCAAAGAACTCAACAAGTTGGTGCCTGAAGGCATTGAAGCTTGTGTCCCTTATAAAGGTCCTATCCATGATGTGATTTATCAAATGATGGGTGGCTTACGTTCAGGGATGGGTTATTGTGGGTGTAAAACCATTGAAGATATGAAACTATACGCCAGATTTATGAAGATTACCCATGCTGGATTGAAAGAATCCCATCCCCACGATGTGAAACACATGAAAGCATCTCCAAATTACCATGACTGATAAAATCATTGTTTTAGACTTTGGTAGTCAATACAATCAACTGATTGTCAGACGCATTCGCGAACTTGGCGTATACAGCGAACTCGTCCCACACGACATCGATTTAGAAATACTCCAACAAGATGCTCATCTTAAAGGCATCATCTTATCGGGTGGTCCACACTCGGTGTATGACGCCGATAGTTTTACAGTACCAAAAGGGCTGTTTGATTTAAATATCCCTATCTTAGGGATTTGTTATGGGTTGCAACTGATGGCTCACCGTTTGGGTGGGTATGTCGAAGGTGGTAAACATCATGAATTTGGTAAAACCACGATTGAACTCACCGCTAAAAACCCTTTAACAGAAGGGTTAGGTCAAACCACATCGGTATGGATGAGTCATGGGGATCAAGTCAAAGTATTACCCGCATTTTTCGAATCCACCGCACAAAGCACATCGACACCTCATGTCATGATGAAACACATGTTCAAACCGTTGTTTGGGATTCAATTTCACCCGGAAGTGACCCATACCGAACACGGGATGTGGATGTTAGAAAACTTTGTAAAATTGACAAAAGCCCATCGTAACTGGACAATGGATACCTTCATCGATGAACAAGTTCAAAAGATTAGAAATACTGTTTTAGACCAACAAGTCATCCTTGGTTTATCCGGTGGCGTGGACTCGAGTGTGGCTGCTGCCTTACTCGATAAAGCCATCGGCAAACAACTCACTTGTATCTTTGTAGACCATGGTTTACTCAGGAAAAACGAAGGCCGTGAAGTATCTGACTATTTTACCCACAACTTCGATTTGAATTTGGTGGTTGTGGATGCGAAAGGATTATTCTTAGAAAAACTCAAAGGGGTAGAAAATCCCGAAGATAAGCGAAAAATCATTGGTAAGACATTCATTGAAGTCTTTGAAGCTGAAACCAAGAAATTAAAGAACGCAACTTTTCTTGCACAAGGCACGTTGTATACCGATTTGATTGAATCTGGGACAAAACATGCGAAAACCATTAAGTCTCACCATAATGTCGGTGGGTTACCAAAAGAGATGAATCTAAAGTTGATTGAACCTTTAAATACCTTGTTTAAAGATGAAGTTAGAAAGCTCGGTCAAGCGCTAGGATTACCAGAAGCTTTGATTCAAAGACAACCATTCCCGGGTCCTGGGTTAGCCATTAGAATCATAGGGGACGTCACAGAAGAAAAATTAATGATCGTCGCTGACAGCGATCAAATCCTAAGAGATGAATTCTTAGCCCACGGTTTGAACCAATCCGTGTGGCAATACTTCACGGTATTAACACCCATTAAAACGGTGGGTGTCAAAGGTGATAACCGCAGTTATGAATATGTGTTGGCAATTCGTGCAGTGACATCGATAGACGGGATGACCGCGGATTTCGCCCACATCCCTTACGATGTATTATCAAAAGTATCCTCAAGAATTACCAATGAGGTCAAAGGCGTTGGACGTGTGGTTTATGACATCACCTCTAAGCCACCTGGCACGATTGAGTGGGAATAAGAACAAGCACCGGCAAAATTGCTAGTGCTTTTCATTTAGACTGTACTGTGTAGTTATGCTTCTAGAATAAAAATTCAATCATTTTAACAGGTTTTTTGATGAACTATTTAGGATTTATGAATGATTTCATGTTGTTTGTTTACTCTTAATGAAGTAATGGTATAATGGTTATTAATGAACCAATTCTAATATTTTACAAATCTATGATACCTACTGCAAAGGACTTTAAATTATGATTACTTTAAAACACATCCATAAATCCTACTTTCTAAATGGACATAAACAAGATGTTATTGTAGACGTCAACATATCATTTCCTAACACCGGGTTATATTGTATTCTTGGTAAATCAGGAAGTGGTAAATCCACTTTGTTAAACATCATGGGTGGATTGGATGTGGTAGATCAAGGTGAATATTATTTTGATAACCTACCTATTCATACCTTCAATCAAAAAGAAATGGATGCTTTTAGAAATACCCATATTGGCTTTGTTTTTCAAGAGTATCATATGATTGAAACGATGACAATCTTAGATATCATGAAATATACCAGTATCGCAAGTCATGGTAAATATCATCAACAAGATATAGATACCATTGATGGTAGTATAAGAAGTGGACAAGTTAAAAGTAGAGAGTTCATGATAGAATAAAACAAGAACGAGGAGCGAACTTTCTATGAAAAAACAGTACACCAAACAGTTCAAAATGGACGCCATTA
>Ga0074195_1000539_pt1 | contig 71275 bp, 82 predicted proteins | sample EPASupsiteHSE623_FD_64525 | JGI IMG/M metagenome (GOLD analysis project Ga0074195, IMG submission 64525) | Bioremediated contaminated groundwater from EPA Superfund site, New Mexico - Sample HSE6-23 | ecosystem: Environmental > Aquatic > Deep subsurface > Groundwater > Contaminated ...
GTTCTATAATTTGCAATATTATTTAAAGTGGCATTGCCCCACATCTTTTGCTTAATAAGAGTAATCCCTTACCACCGTCGTTTTCACCGACAACTAAATTAAAGCCCGGATTAAATTGCAGCGAAATACCAGGAATACTCTGGTCAACACTTCCGTATTTTGAAAGTTACAGATTTTAATCTCAGATAGTACACAGCTTCGCCTCCCCAAATCATTACCATATACTTACATGATATCCCTCCAAATTCCTCTATTTGGAATTCTGGAGAGTGTCATTTTGTACTACTCTTCCATAATATTACACAAATGCCCCTAATTTCGTGTATCTATTTACTTTTCGTGTATTTGTACCGACACCCCCTTAACGCAAAAAAGCCCAGACATAAGTCTAGGCGAACATAAAACACACTAAGAAAATTACCTAAAAACCTACAGACCCTTTAATATCAGGCTACCGCCGCTCTATCAACGCTACGCACTCCACATGATACGTACGTGGAAACATAAACGGAATTACTCTGCAGAATAATTTCTAAAATAAGCTCAAGGGTTCAAGCTCTTAAATGCCCTAAACAAAATAATCAATAAATATTCAGATTGCTTATCTAGCATGTATGATGCATAAAATAGAAAAATCCCGCGAAGCCTTGAGTGGCGCCGCGGGATTAGAGTCTGTTATTATAAATTATTAAAGTTTCGGCCAAGCTTCATTTCTGGTTGCCAACTTTATTTTTTAGTTTCCAACTTTGTTTTTTAGTTGCCGACTTTATTTTTCTCGAACAATACAATAGTTAGCATGAGATATTTTACTCGACTGTTACGCTCTTAGCAAGATTTCTCGGCTTATCAACGTCACAACCGCGGGTTGCGGCTGCGTAGTAAGAAAGAAGCTGAAGTGGGATTACTGACAGAATAGGTGTCAGGTACTTATCTGTTTGTGGGATATAAATGGTATGATCGACGTATTTTTCAATCTGTGCGTCGCCTTTCATTGCAAGGCCGATTACGACTGCATCACGGGCTTTAACTTCTTTGATGTTGCTGAGCATCTTTTCGTATACGTCCTTTTGGGTAGCCAGCGCGATTACCGGAACGCCTTCGATGATAAGCGCCAATGTTCCGTGCTTGAGTTCCCCGGCAGCATAGGCTTCGGCATGGATATAGGAAATTTCTTTGAGTTTTAGGGCTCCTTCTAGGGCAACAGCATAGTCGAGCGAGCGGCCAATAAAGAATACATCTTCATTAAAGCCGTATTTTTCTGCAAAAGTTTTAATCGGTTCGACATCTTCAAGAAGTTCATGTGCTTGGGCCGGAAGTTCCTTAAGTCCATGAATTAGCTCTTTAAGGCGCTCCGGAGCAATACTTCCTTTAATGCCTGCAATATATAAGGCAAGCATACACACGCTAATAAGCTGGGTAGTATAAGCTTTTGTGGAAGCAACGGCTATTTCCGGGCCAGCCCAGGTATAGATAACTTGGTCAGCTTCACGAGCGATTGAGGAACCAACAACGTTAGTAATCGCCAAGGTTCTAGAACCAAGTCGTTTAGCTTCTTTTAAGGCAGCGAGGGTATCGCTGGTTTCACCGGATTGACTGATTACAATCGTTAAAGTGTTCTCATCGATAAGCGGCGAACGGTAGCGGAATTCAGATGCAATGTCAACCTCGACAGGCATACGGGCAAGCTGTTCAAGGTAGTATTTGCCGACAAAGCCAGCATGGTAAGCAGTACCGCAAGCAACTATTGCTATTTTCTTAATTGCTGCAACATCTTCTTTAGTCCATTTTAATTCATCAAAAATGATGTGACTGTCGTCCTTAGCCAAACGAGCCGTCATGGTTTCGCGGATTGCTTTTGGCTGCTCGTAGATTTCCTTAATCATGAAATGCTCGTAGCCGCCTTTTTCAGCTGCTTCGGCATCCCAATTTACTTCAAATATCTTTTTAGTAATAGGCACGCCTTTTCTATTTTGTACCCACACTGAGTCTTTAGTAACGATAGCCATTTCACCATCGTTCATAATAAAGGTCTTGCGAGTACGGTTGATGATAGCCGGAATATCAGAGGCTATAAAGTTTTCCCCTTCTCCCAGGCCGATAACGAGCGGATTATCCTGCTTGGTGCAAATAATCTTATCAGGTTCGTATTCAGTCATAAATACAAGCGCATACGAGCCTTCAATATCGGCAAGTACTTTTTTAACAGATTCTTCAAAGTTGCCGTTCCAATGTTCTTCCAAAAGATGAGCAACTACTTCAGTATCTGTTTCAGAGGTGAAAACATGGCCTTTTTCTACGAGTCTTTCTTTAATGTGAAGGTAGTTCTCAATGATACCATTGTGCACAACGACAAATTTGCCGGTGCAGTCAGTATGCGGATGGGAGTTTACATCTGACGGACGGCCGTGAGTAGCCCAACGGGTGTGTCCGATGCCTATCATACCTTGCGGCGGATGCTGCTCAACCTTCTTTTCCAGAATTCCTAAGCGGCCAACGCTTTTTTCAACATTAATTTTAGTACCGTCAAAGACTGCAATACCAGCAGAATCATAGCCGCGGTACTCAAGTTTTGATAATCCTTCAATCAGAAAGGTAGATGCTTGCTTGGGGCCTATATAACCAACAATACCACACATATGGTAATTCCTCCTAAATTTCGCTATAACTAACTGTCTGCTTAAGTCGTTTTGTCCCACAAGTCACCTTGTGGTTTTGTCGACTTTGTAACGACCGCAGTTAGGCCGAGAGGCATCCGCTGAACAAATCTCGACAACCTCTTCCTCGTCAACTTGCCAAGGTTTTATGCCGCTACAGGCTCATTTGAACCAAGCTCGGCAATCCCTAATCTATCGCAAGTTCCAGCGCTTAAAAATATTCTGTGTTAAATGATGCCTTGATATCCATTTCTCACCCCCCAGTAATAATTACTTATATGAATAAAGGAGCACCTTTGTGCTCCTTCATCTATTTTAATATAATATGTGACGCCGGTCAACTAGGACTGTTCCTTTTTGACAATACCGGCGATATTGTTAACAATTCGCTCTAAATCTGGCAGATTAGGGCCTTCAGCCATTACTCTGATGAGCGCTTCGGTTCCTGACGGTCTAACAAGGATACGCCCGCTATCACCGAGTTCAGCCTCGCCTTCTTCAATAGCGGCTTTGATGGCCGCATTATCCTCCCAGCCGTCCTTAGTTCCAACTCTAATATTCACTAATAACTGCGGATACTTAGTCATTAGGTTTGCCAGTTCCGACATCTTCTTACCGCTGCGCTTAAATGCTGAGATTAGCTGGAGAGCAGTAATTAGACCATCACCTGTTGTACTGTACTTACTGAATATGATATGCCCTGATTGTTCGCCGCCCAATATGTGACCATGTTCAAGCATTGCTTCCAGTACATAACGGTCACCGACCGGCGTAATTTCCAGCTTACCGCCAGCATTCTTTATTGCCTTATGAAGACCAATATTACTCATTACTGTTGTTACCAGCGTATTATCTGGCAATTGATTTTCTTTGAGAAGTTCAAGGGCACAGATTACCATCATCTGATCGCCATCAACAACTTGGCCCTTCTCATCTACAGCTAGGCAGCGGTCGGCGTCGCCGTCATGAGCAATACCGATATCAGCCTTGTGCTGGATAACGGCCTGCTGAAGCTGCTCGAGATGGGTTGAACCGCATTCGCAGTTGATATTAATCCCATTAGGTCTGTCATTAAGCACCACTACCTCAGCACCAAGTTTTTTAAGAATGGCTGGTGCAGTCTCGTAAGCGGCGCCATTAGCACAGTCCACGACGATTTTGAGACCGCTGAAGTCTTGGTCAACCGTTTCTATAACATAGTCGATATAGTGCTGAATAAGTTCATGAGCATGCTCGATTGTACCAACATCTTTGCCTGTTGGGCGCTCCATTTGCTCTTTAGCTGCCACATGAACAAGTTCCTCTAGCTTATCTTCCACTGCATCAGGCAGCTTGTACCCTGTACCAGCAAAGAACTTAATCCCATTGTCGGGAAACGGATTATGGGAAGCCGATATCACAGCTCCGGCCTGAGCATTAAGTTTGCGGGTCAAGTAAGCAACAGCAGGGGTTGGAATCATTCCGGCTAAGATTGCTTTACCGCCGGCTGAACATATGCCTGCCGCCAATGCAGCTTCGAGCATTTGCCCTGATATTCTGGTATCACGACCTATAATTATGACAGGCTGTGAATGATATTCTTCACCAAAGTAATTTGTTGCAGCCCATCCCATTCTAAAGGCAAGTTCAGGCGTTAATGCTTTATTCGCAAGACCTCGTACTCCATCAGTGCCAAATAATCTACCCATGTTGATTTCTCCCTTCAATATGCAATTATACTCTGTAATGTTTAATTATAGTGATTGCAGCATTTAGACCATCAAGTGCAGCACTCATGATACCACCGGCATACCCAGCACCTTCGCCAATAGGATAAAGACCGGCTGTACTAATCGATGTAAAATCGGCATTTCGAATTATGCGTACTGGCGCTGAAGTCCTTGTCTCAACCCCTGTCATTACTGCACCGGGGTGAGCAAAGCCCTTAATTTTTCGGTCAAACTCCGGCAAGGCTGCTGCTAAGGTTGCGGTAACAAATTCGGGCAGAACTTCGCGAAGTTCTGTTGCAATTCGCCCTGGCTGATAGCTTGGCTCTACAAAAAAATCTTCACTGCCGCTTTTTCCCGCCAGGAAGTCACCAACCGTCTGGACAGGTGCGTGATAATTGCTGCCTCCGACTTTAAAAGCAAGCTTTTCGTACTTACGCTGAAATTCTATGCCGCTTAAAATTTCGCTTCCGCAGTCTTCAGGATTGACATTTACAACAAGGGCGCTGTTGGCAATACCAGAAGCTCGTTTGTAATGACTCATACCATTTGTAACTACGCCTTCTGGTTCAGAAGCAGCCGCGACGACCAGCCCGCCCGGACACATACAGAAAGAATAAGCAGTACGACCCGTGTTTTTATCGTGATAAACCAGGGCATAGTCGGCTCGTCCAAGGTTAGGGTGCCCGGCTGAAGGCCCATATTGAGCCTTGTCAATCATGCTTTGCGGGTGCTCTATTCGTACGCCTATGGCAAAGGGTTTAGCTTCCATGTCAATATTGCGCCGGTGGAGCATTTCATATGTATCCCGTGCGCTGTGTCCAATACCAAATAGTGCAACACTGCAGGGAACGTATCTGTTTTCATTAATTATAATACCTTTAACCGCGCCATTAGCAATATCTATGTCGGTGACGCAGGCTTCAAATTCCACCGTGCCGCCAAGTTCAATTATTTGCTTTCGGATATTTTTAACAACTGTTCGCAATTTATCTGTTCCGACATGCGGTTTATGAGCATATTTAATTTCCGGCGGTGCTCCGGCCTCAACCAGTAAGTCAAGCACCTCGTTCATCCGGGGATCCTGTACTCGCGTTGTAAGTTTCCCATCAGAAAACGTACCGGCTCCACCTTCGCCAAACTGGACATTACTTACACTGTCAAAGCAGCCGGTTCGCCAGAAGTTTGCTACATCTTCCGTGCGGCGGTCTACGTCCCGGCCGCGTTCTAATACCAGTGGACGATAACCATGACGCGCAAGCGTAAGGGCTGCCAGTAATCCGGCTGGCCCCATCCCAATAATAACCGGCGGATTATCCATAACCTGGCCGCCTGGTATAAGAGGCTCAGCTGCCACCTGCTGTATCACTGAAATATCTTTGTCGCCTTTTAGCCGTGATAAAACTTGTCCTTCCGGCACAGAAGTTTTGATATCAAGTGAATAAACAAAACTAATATTGCTCTTACGCCTAGCATCAAGAGCTCGACGTACAATTACCACCTCAAGCACAGCCTGGGGTGGCAAATTGAGCCGGCGAGCAGCTAATTTAGTCAAAGGGGTATTATCATTCAAAGTTACCCGAAAATTAGTTAGTCTGAGCAAAGAATGTCTCTCCTTTTAGAGTCCGGTTTCAGGTAAGTTATTGTTTCTTTTCTACTTCAATATGTACTGTTACTGTATTATTCTTTGCCGTTATACCTTCTTTTAGTTGTAATTTAACCTCTATATCTGTTGCCTTATCAATATTTGTCATACTGATAGGATCGGTAAACACAGCATCCACCTTATCAACAAGGTTAGCATCACCGTAAATCTCTACTCTTTCAGGCGCAGTTGTAATACGCCTGATAAGCACATTTTTAGGGGTTTCATTCACAATTATAGTTTTGATATCGACAACCTTTTTACTGGCGCCGGTTAATGCAACCGAGACGTTAGCCCGTCGCGGATTTATCGTTAGTTTTTCAATTGACTTGCCTTCAGCATTTATAGCAGCAAGCTGAACCTCTACTGTAAAATTATCTTTTTTGCCTGAAATATCAACATAGGCTACAACCCTCTCCAACGCATCCATCAGATGCCTTGGTCCATCGACCCGAACAGTCGTTAAGCTGGGAGCAGCTTGCCTCAAATTCGAACCAGGCGCAGGAGTACCCGTAGTCCTAACTTCAACCGGCAGTTGGCGGCTAACAAGAGTATCGAGGTTTACCGCCAGCTTATCAGGCACGACTTCAACCACTTCCAAGTTGGCGGGTACTGAAGTATGTACTTTAACTATATTCTCGCCCTCTGTCAAACCCTTCAAATCAACATAGGCTTTTATATCCTGCTGGGACATTCCAGCTACTACACTGCGCGGCCCGCGAATCTTAACGCGCACATAGTCCGGCGTGTCGTTAGCAACCAGACTTCCAGAGAGATTACGCACCTCAAGTGGTGCCTGGAAAAACATTTCAATTGGCGGGTTTTGCTCATTCATAACAAATATCCAGAGAATAATAGCAAAAATTACGGCCAGTATTTTTGCAGTCATATTTTTTTTCGGAAACCTATCCATTATTAGAATGCCTCCTGTTGAAATAGTCAACCAGCGAAGTATTCTTTGTAACGAAAAGCGGCTGAAGCTTTTCAGTCAGCGTGGCGGCATCCAAATATCGGTCTAGACGACCACCGCGAGCAACTGAGATTGTTCCTGTTTCTTCACTGACTACAACTACTACCGCATCTGTTTGCTCGGAAATGCCAATAGCCGCGCGATGCCTTGTTCCAAGCTCCTTATTTAGCGACCTATCCTCAGTCAGCGGCAGTAAACAGCCAGCGGCCATAACCCGGTTGCCTCGAAGTATCGCAGCTCCATCATGAAGAGGCGTATTAGGAATGAAAATATTAATAAGAAATTCGCTGGAAACAAGTCCGTCCACTTTAATTCCTGTTTCGACATAATCATTGAGACCAGTCTCGCGTTCTAGAACGATAAGGGCACCTATCTTATTCTGCGCTAAAGCAGTAACTGAACTCGTTATTTCACTAATTAAGTTAGCAGCCTCTTCTGCGTCTAGAAAGGTTGTTTTTCCGAATAGCTTGCCCCGGCCCAGCTGTTCGAGCGCACGTCTAAGCTCGGGCTGAAAAACGATTGGCAAGGCAACTAAAACAACTGTCATAGTTTTTTGCAGCAACCAGTAGATGACATTGAGACCTAACCACTTACTTATCAAGTTAGCAAGCAGCAGTACAACTAGACCCTTTAAGAGTGCTATAGCCCGTGTATCTTTTATCATAAAATACATTTTATAGAGCACAAAAGCAACTATTGCTATATCGGCAATATCTAGTAAGTTAATTGTTGATAGTATGCCTTGAATTTGCAGCAACATAAGGAAACTCCTCGATAAAGATTATCACCTAACTATTCTACCCATTAACAGGAAAAACCTTTTACGATTAACCAGAAATATTTTAAAAAAAATTATGCCTCCCGTTTATAAACGAGAGGCATATTAATATTAGAGTTTTGTGACCTCATCCACCCAGCCATTTTTATCTTCAAGTTTACCGTATTGAATACCGGTAACTGAATCAAAAAGTTCTTAGGCAAATCCGCCGGTCTTATTATTATTAAATACTTGAGCAAATCAGTTCTTTTTAGCCTCGAATTCAGCTGGGAATAAATTGCCGTCCACGTTAGCCAATACTATATAGCGTTTTTTGTATACATGTCAAGTATCGTTTGCTGCTTGTTAAGTATCTGACGAGCGGTTGACATGGATTGTCCAACTTGGTCGTAAGAAGTGCCGCCATAGGAATTACGCGCGCTTACGCAGGTTTCTATTTTAATAGCTTCGAGAATGTCGGCTTCAAAAAGCGGCGAGAATTGCTTAAACTCATCAAGCGATAAGTCCATTAGCCATTTGCTCTGCTCAATACAATAACGTACACATTTACCGACAACTTCATGCGCCTGACGGAAAGGCAAACCTTTTTTCACAAGATAGTCAGCCATATCGGTTGCGTTTGAAAAGTCAGTACGAAGAACGTTAGCTGTCCTACCGCCATTGACCTTCATAGCTCTAATCATCGAGGCATAAACGGTGAGACTGAACTTTACAGTGTCGATTGTATCGAAAAGGCCTTCCTTATCTTCTTGTAAGTCTTTGTTATAAGCAAGCGGCAGACCTTTTGCCACGGTCAGCATGGCCATAAGATGACCAAACACACGGCCTGTCTTGCCTCTTACCAACTCAGCCACATCGGGGTTTTTCTTTTGCGGCATAATGCTAGAGCCTGTGCAATGTGCATCATCAAGGTCTATGAAGGAAAATTCGGTGGACGACCACAGGATTATTTCCTCACTGATTCGGCTCAAGTGCATCATAAGGATTGAGGCAAAGGATAAGAACTCCAGTATATAATCACGGTCACTAACAGCATCAATACTATTTTCATATATCTTGCCAAAATTCAGCTGTTCAGCAACAAAATGCCGGTCAATCGGGAAGGTTGTGCCTGCCAATGCTCCAGCGCCTAACGGCATAATATCGGTGCGCTCCCACACGCCGTTGAGTCGGGAAAAATCACGGGCCAACATATAGAAATATGTCAGCATATGGTGTGAGTACAGGATGGGCTGAGCCCGCTGCAAGTGAGTATAACCCGGCATAATAACTTCTTTATACTTATCTGCCGTTTCAAGAATAGAATATTGAAGCTCTGCAAGCAGATTGGCAATTACCGTAATCTCCCGCTTTAAGTACATATGGGTATCGAGCGCCACTTGATCGTTGCGGCTGCGTGCGGTATGAAGCTTGCCGCCCACTGCTCCAATTCTCTCAGTCAGGCGTCTTTCAATATTCATATGCACATCTTCGAGCGATACAGTAAATTCAAAATTGCCTGCTTCAATATCAGATAGAATTTCGGTTAGACCGTTAACGATTAGGTCGGCTTCGTCTTGGCCAATTATGCCGCATTTAGCAAGCATACGCGCATGGGCGATACTTCCTGCGATATCTTCACGATACATACGGCTATCAAAAGAAATGGAGGAGGTAAACTCCTCCACCATAACGTCGGTGTTTTTTGTAAATCTACCGCCCCACATGCTCATTATTTCTTCGCCTCTTTCTGCATTAGCGCGCGGACTTTAAGCGGAAGTCCAAAGAGGTTGATAAAGCCTTCGGCGTCAGCTTGGTTATACACTTCGTCGCGGCCGAAAGTTACAAAGCCTTCATGGTAGAGTGAATACGGCGATTTAGAACCCGCGCTCATGATATTGCCTTTGTAGAGTTTTAATCTTACTAAACCAGTAACTGTCTGCTGAGTGGAATCAACAAATGCGTCCAGCGCTTCTCTTAGCGGCGCAAACCACATTCCGTCGTAAACCAGTTCAGCATATCGTACGGCTATTTGCTCCTTGTAATGCATGGTCGCACGGTCAAGAGTCAGGTATTCAAGTTCACGGTGAGCGTAGTACAGAATAGCTCCGCCCGGATTTTCATAAACGCCGCGGGATTTCATACCTACAAGACGGTTTTCAACGATATCAGCAATACCGATACCATTAGCAGCACCAAGCTCATTGAGTTTTTCCAGCATGGCAACCGAGCCGAGTTTTTTACCATCTACAGCAACCGGGATGCCTTTTTCAAATTCAATTTCCACATATGTAGCTTTATCAGGAGCCTTTTCCGGGGTGGTGGTAACCATAAACACATCATCTTGCGGCTCATTCCAAGGGCTTTCAAGATCTGCGCCTTCATGGCTAAGATGCCAAATATTGCGGTCCATACTATAAGGACGCTTTTTTGTTACCGGAACAGGGATGTTGTGCTTTTCAGCATAGTCGATAGCATCTTCGCGGGAACGGATATCCCATAAACGCCAAGGTGCAATTATTTTAAGATGAGGCGCGAGTGCTTTAACAGTCAATTCGAAACGAACTTGGTCGTTGCCTTTGCCCGTTGCGCCGTGAGCGATTGCGTCAGCACCTTCTTTCTCAGCCACTTCAACCATTGCCTTAGCAATAAGCGGTCTAGCAAAAGATGTACCTAAAAGGTACTTGCCTTCATATACCGCGCCCGCCTTGAGAGTAGGCCACACATAGCTTTCTACAAACTCTTGAGTTAAATCTTCGATGTATACCTTGCTAGCACCTGATTTGAGAGCCTTTTCGCGGACGGTGTTAAGCTCGTCACCTTGGCCAACATCAGCACACATAGCAATAACTTCGCAGTTATAGTTCTCTTTAAGCCAAGGAATAATTACTGACGTGTCTAGTCCGCCGGAATATGCTAATACTACCTTTTTAATGTCGCTCATTTATAAAGACCTCCTTATATTTTAGGACCCGGCTATGCCAAGCCTGTTGATTTACTTTGCCATAAGTAAGGCCATAATGGCCTTTTGCACATGAAGCCTGTTCTCAGCCTCATCAAACACAGCTGACTGCGGCCCCTCCATTACTTCGTCGGTGATTTCTTCCCCCCGGTGCGCGGGCAGACAATGCAGAACAATTGCATCCTTCTTGGCCGCCTGAAGTGTTGCATTGTTTATCTGATAGCCAATAAAAGCCTCCTGCCTCGCCAGTTGTTCGCCTTCTTGACCCATGCTTGCCCAAACATCGGTGTAGAGGGCATCTGCATCTTGGGCAGCTTCAAGCGGATCTGTACAGATAGTAATTATGCTTCCCGTTTCGGCAGCGTCGGCCCTAGCTTCAGCTACCATGGCTTCATCAGGCTCATAGCCCTTAGGTACAGCTACCGAAATATGCATCCCCACTTTCGCACAGGCGTGCATAAGAGAGTTTACCATATTGTTGCCGTCACCGATATAAGCAAGCTTAAGTCCTTTAAGGCTGCCTTTATGTTCAGCTATTGTTAGTATATCAGCCAAAGCCTGACAAGGATGCATTAAGTCGGTCAATGCATTAATTACCGGCACATCAGAGTACTGAGCCAGTTCTTTGACATCCTCGTGTGAAAAAGTACGGATCATGATGCCGTCGACATACCGAGACAACACTCTAGCTGTATCTTTAATAGGCTCGCCCCGCCCAATCTGAAGATCCTTTGAGCTTAGAAAGAGCGCCATTCCGCCCAACTGCCACATACCGACTTCAAAGGATACTCGTGTGCGGGTAGAAGCTTTCTGAAATATCATACCCAGCGTTTGCCCTTTTAAAAGCTGGTGTTCGATGCCGGCCTTCTGCTTGGCTTTCAGATCTTTGGCCAAGTCGAGAATCTCATTTATTTCGGCATTCGACAGATCGTGAATGGACAGTAAATCTTTCCCCTTTAAGCTCATGGCTTATCCCCCACTTTACAATTATAACATGCGTATAGCATAAATTTAACAGTTCCGGCAAATTGTTCGCCGTATACCAAACTTTTATTGTTCGGCTAATACTTTATCAAGCGCCGCCAGTACTTCATCAACATGACCTTTATTAATATTAAGCGGCGGTACAAACCGCAGCACATCACCGGCTGTACAGTTGATGATTATCCCCTTTTCAAGGCATTTGGCCACAATATCCCGCCCCGGCTGAGTCAGCTTAGCACCAATCATTAAACCTTTGCCGCGTACTTCGCTGATTAGATTAGGATATTTCGCTTTTAACTTTAATAGTTCACTTAACATATATTGGCCTATCTCATAGGCGTTATTTACAAGTTTTTCATCATTCATGACGTTCAGCACAGCATTAGCTGCCGCGCAGGCCAATGGATTGCCGCCAAAGGTTGAACCATGGTCTCCAGGACCAAAAGTATTTGCAACCTTATTAGATGCTAAAAAGGCGCCTATTGGCACGCCCCCGCCCAAACCCTTAGCCATTGTTACGATATCTGGCTTGATACCATAGTGCTGGTAAGCGAACATTTTACCGGTGCGGCCCATACCTGTCTGTATTTCATCAAATATCAAGAGTGCCCCGTTGGCATCGCACAACTCACGCACTTGCCTGAGATAGTCTTCATCAGGAACATGAACGCCGCCCTCACCTTGAATTGGTTCCAGCATGACAGCGCAAGTGTTCTTGTTTACTGCTTGCTTTAAGGCTTCAATGTCGTTGTATGAAACATAGCTAAATCCCGCCGGCAGCGGCTCATAGCCCTTCTGATACTTAGGCTGGGCAGTGGCAGTTAATGTTGCCAGCGTGCGCCCATGGAAGCAGTGTTCGGCCGTAATTATTTCCAGCTTGTCGGCATGCTGCGTCTTACCGTATTTGCGAGCCAGTTTAATAGCTCCTTCATTGGCTTCCGCGCCGCTATTAGCCAGGAATACCTTATCTAAACCGCTTAATTCGGCCAAGGATTTGGCAAGTTCAGCTTGCTCTTCGGTATAGTAAAGATTTGAGCAATGAATAAGCTTTCCGGCTTGTTTAGCTATCGCCGCAACAAGTTTCGGATGAGCATGACCAAGGACATTTACGGCAATTCCTGCCAGGAAATCAAGATATTTTTTTCCTTCATTGTCGTATACATAGGGTCCCTCGCCATGCGAGAGGACGATATCATAGCGGGCAAAAACCGGCATATAATGCTGTTTATCTATTTCCATTATCTGCTGTTTATTCACAGTTAATCACCCCTGAAATATTATTTTACTACTTGCGTGCCAATCCCCTTGGAAGTGAATACTTCAAGCAGCAGCGAATGCGGTTCGCGACCGTCAATTATGTGAGTTTTTGAAGCACCGCCTGCTAAAGCCCTAACACAAGCTTCGATTTTAGGAATCATACCGCCGTCAATAGCTTTAGTTCTTATCATTTCCTGTGCCTCGGTGTATGTCAATGTAGAAACAAAGGTGCTTTTATCCTTAAAATCGCGATATATACCCTCAACATCTGTTAAGAGAAGCAGTTTTTCGGCACCAAGTGCTCCGGCAACTTCCCCAGCTACATAGTCAGCGTTAATGTTGTAGCTTTCGTTCACATCGCTTACGCCAATTGGCGCAATTACCGGTATATAATCGCGATCAAGCAGAGTATTTAAGATATCGGCATTTATCTTTTCGATATCACCTACAAAGCCAATGTCTACTTCGTTAACCTGACCATCTTCATAGACCTTTGCCAAGTGCTTTTTCGCTTTGATAAGCTCGGCATCTTTTCCGCTAAGACCGACAGCCTTTGCGCCATGGTGATTTAAGAGACTTACAATTTCGGTGTTTATTTTGCCGACAAGCACCATTTCCGCTATTGCGACCGTTTCTGCGTCAGTAACCCGCAGTCCGCTTACAAAGGTGGTTTGCTTGCCAAGCTGTTTGAGCATTGCCGTTATCTCTGGACCGCCGCCATGGACGACAACCGGCTTCATGCCAACATATTTCATAAGAATAATATCGTTGATAACGCTATGTTTTAACTCGCTATTTATCATGGCATTGCCGCCATATTTTACAACAATTGTCTTACCGTAAAATTGCCTGAAGTACGGCAAAGCTTCAATAAGGACAGCTGCCTTTTTGGCCTCGCTGTTTATATCAATCGCCCCCTTAATGCTTAACCACAGGGCTCATAATGTGAGTCCTGTGGTCTGACCTTGCTATATTCTTAGGTATGATATTCTCCGTTGATTTTTACATAACCATAAGATAAATCACATGTCCATACTGTAGCTTCAGCCTCGCCTAAACCAAGGTCGACTGTCACAGTAATATCATGTTCTGCCATAATATCCCGTAAAGCCTTTTCATCAAAACTTACAGATAATCCGCCGTCGACAATTTTAATGCCCCCGATATCAAGCGAAGTTTTTTCCGGTACAACCTCCGCTTCGGAATACCCTACTGCGCATAGTATACGGCCCCAGTTAGGATCCTGACCAAAGAAAGCTGTTTTAACAAGCGGTGATTTTGCTATTGTCATAGCTGCTTTTTTCGCATCGGCAAAGGTTGTAGCGCCTTTGACTGTTACTTCAAGGAATTTTGTAGCACCTTCGCCATCGCGGGCAATCATCTTCGCAAGCACGATGCATACTTCTTTAAGAGCAATTGAGAAATTTATAAACTCAGGCATATCAGGACTGTCAATAAGTTTATTTCCAGCTAGGCCGTTGGCCATAATAGCTACCATATCATTCGTGCTGCTATCTCCATCGACCGAGATCATGTGGAAGGAAACGTTTACTGCCTCGGTTAATGCAAGCTTCAGCATTTCGGGAGTAATTGCAGCATCTGTGGTTAAAAATGCCAGCATTGTTGCCATGTTAGGATGAATCATGCCGGACCCTTTGGTCATACCGGCCATAGTTATTTTTGCATCGCCAAAATTGAAATCAATAGCGACTGACTTTGGAAAGGTATCTGTTGTCATTATGGCATGCCGCGCGTTGTTATGGCCTTCTTCAGAAAGCGCATTTACCGCTTTTTTAATACCGGCTTCAACCTTATCCATTGGCAGGGTGACCCCGATTATTCCAGTTGACGCAACAAGCACTTCTTCAGCATTAATTTTTAGCAGTTCAGCTGTCTTTTGGACCATTGCTTCGGCATCTTTAAGCCCCTGCTCTCCGGTGCAAGCGTTTGCACAACCGGCGTTTACTACTATGGCTGATATTTTCCCTTTTTCAACATTACGGCGCGATACGATTACAGGCGCAGCCGCCATTGCATTCGTAGTAAAGAGGGCAGCTGTTGAAGCTGGCACCGTACTGTAAATTATTGCCACATCTTCTTTCCCGCTCTTTTTTATTCCAGCTTTGATACCGGACGCTTTAAAACCTTTGGGAGCGGTAATCATCGGATCAATTATATTAATCATATTTTGACCTCCATATATTTTCTTATGGGAATAACGGAACCTGTGTTAGACCCATCCGTTCATCTAAACCAAACATAACATTTAAATTTTGGACAGCCTGGCCGGCTGCTCCTTTTACGAGATTATCAATGGCGGATACAACTACAACTCGATTGGTTCGGCTATCGATATGCCAGCCGATATCACAGAAATTTGATCCGCGCGTATGTTTTGTAGCAGGATAGCCGCCGCGGCCTAATAGCCTTATAAAGTATTCCTGTCCATACATATCATTATAGGCTTGGTCGATGTCTTCCGGCTTTATACCGGCTTTTAGCGATGCATAACAGGTACTTAGTATGCCTCTCGCCATTGGAATAAGGTGAGGGGTGAAGCTAATGACCATCTCTTGGCCAGAAAGCTCGGACAGTGCCTGTTCAATCTCTGGCGTATGACGATGCCCGGCAATGTTGTAAGCTTTTAGATTCTCGTACATCTCAGTAAAATGACTGTTGAGGCTGAGACTGCGGCCTGCCCCTGAAACACCAGACTTGGCATCAACAATTATGCTGCTTGTTTCAATCAGGTTATTCTTGGCTAGCGGAGCCAACGCTAAGATGCTGGCAGTAGTGAAACAACCAGGATTGCCGATAATCGTTGCCTGCTTGACCTCGTCACGGTACAACTCGGTTAGACCGTATACCGCCTTTGCTTCAGTATGGGTATGCTTGACTTTATACCACTGCTCATATACTGCCGTATCGCGGAAGCGATAATCCGCGCCTAGGTCAATCACCTTTACGCCTTGTTCAACCAATTGCTTACCCGCCTCCATAGCATGACCATGCGGTAAAGCGATGAAGACCACGTCGCTGTCTGTTGCTATTTGAGCCATATCCTTCATACTTGCTAGCTTTTTGTTATAAGATGAAGTAAGATGAGGATATATGCTATTTATTGCCGTTCCTGTACTGCTTTCGGATGTTATATATGCAATCTCAACCTCTGGATGGTGAGATAATATGCGCAAAAGTTCTTCTCCGGTATAACCGGTAGCGCCTATAATACTGACTTTCATATTATCGCCCCCTATTTTGTAATAATTATACATGATAATTGTATATTAATGCAAGAACTTTTTAAACCTTTTTTGGAGGACTAATCTATGCCTGATTTTAGTTGGCTGACCGTATTTATCCAGGACTATGGCTATTCGGCCATATTTTTAGCCTCCATTTTAGAAGGGGCATGTTTGCCGGTGGCAAGCGAGCTTGTCCTCGGTTTTGCCGGCTTATTGGTCTATCAAGGCCATTTATCATTTTGGGGAGCGGTTTCAGCAGGCTGGTTCGGCAGTCTTACCGGAGCATTCATTATATACAGCGTGGCCCGCTACCGCGGTCGCAAATTCTTATATAAATGGGGATATGTCATCCATCTTACGCCGGCCCGTATTGATTCTTTTACCAATTGGTTCAATAAGAATGGTTCTGCTCTAATAATTCCCTGGAAGCTGCTCCCTGTCATTCGCGCCAAGATCAGCATTGCCGCCGGACTTTTAAAAATGAATAAGGCTACCTTTATTATTAACACGGCTGCAGGAGTAGCTGTGGGGAGTTTCATAGGTGTGTCGTTAGGTGCCTACCTGGGTGACAAATGGCCGCTCGTTGAAAAATTCATTCCCAGTCTGGGCAATATGTCGCTGGCCCTCACTTCATTTATTAAAAATCAATTTCCCCTATAATAGCTATCATGCTCCCGCATTGGGGGCATTTTTTTTCTGGTGTCAATTCGCTTTGACGGCGTAAACGGTCAATGACCATTTTACCACATTTAGGGCATTTTGTATCATGACCTATGTTGCCGATATTTCCGAGATATACATAATTTAGCCGTTCAGAGGCTTCACGGTAAGCCATTTCCATCGTCTCTAACGGTGTCGGGGGTTCTTTCATTTTATAATTAGGAAAGTATCGTGAAAAATGCAATGGAATATCTCTATTTATATTAGCAAGCCAATCTGCTAAAGCTTGTAATTCGTTTACATCATCATTAAGCCCCGGAACAAGCAAGGTAGTAATTTCAACATGGCAGGCCGCTGCAGACTGTTTCACTGTTTCCTTAACCTTTTCTAAGCTTCCTGCACATACTTTGTTATAATAATCGATGTTAAAGGCCTTTATGTCGATGTTCATAGCGTCGACAAAGGGAAGCAGTTCATCAAGAGGCTTCTCATTAATAAAGCCGTTAGTGACAAGCACATTCTTCAAACCGGCCTTATGACTCACCTTAACAGTATCAAGGATATACTCATACCAAACACTTGGTTCTGAGTAAGTAAAAGCAATCCCCACATTCTTTTTACCCTGATCCAAGGCTAATGTTACTGCTGCTTCGGGCGGCAGTTCTATTGTTTCCGGATTGTCCTGGGCAATCTGCCAGTTCTGACAAAATTGGCAAGCAAAATTACAGCCCCAGGTGCCCAAAGACAGAATGTTACTGCCAGGATAAAAGTGATAAAGCGGCTTTTTTTCAATCGGGTCAAGGGCATAGGAAGAGCAAGCGGCATAGTTCTTCGTGTATAACTTACCGCCTACATTAGTGCGTACTCGGCAAAAACCTGTGCGTCCTTCACCTATAGCACATTCCTTGGGACATAATTGACAGATTACACCTGAATCATGCTGCTTGTAGTACAATGCTTCACGCATGGTCTCACCTCCGGTCAACGATATCTAGCAACACTAAATCTATATAGCTCAACCTCTTCACTGGGACTAATCCCAGCTTTTTGCATGGCTATATCAACTTGTTCTTCTACCGTTTCAACACCTTCCAGCATCGGCAATAGAAGGCCGCTTCGATAGCCCTTTTTAACAATAACTCCGTACTTCTGAGGGTCGAGTTTGTCCATATTATCTATTGGCTCAGGCTGCGACAACACATCTACCGAAAAATCGATATCCGGCAGTTCTTCAATCCTCACTGGATTAAACCTCGGATCCTGAGTCCCGGCGCTGACCGCCATTTCAATTATTTCGGCAGCAATGCTGTCTTGAGTTGGCTGAAAGGTACCTATACACCCGCGCAGCTCGCCAAACTTTTTGAGTGATACAAAGGCTCCGGCGCGCTGCTCTAGTTCAGGCGGCAGATTATTTGGGACGCTCATTTTTTTACCTGTTTCAAGATAGTAACGCAAACTCTCTCTCGCTAAAGCGGCATGCGGACTAGGATTAGCCATTCTTCGCATCTCCTTTACCATCGTTATTTACCGTTATTAGAGCGATTCCATAACCAACACCGAAAGGCCCTTCATAAGATAGTGTTTCAGCCGAAGCGTCAAGACCGCCTAACACGCCCATGAGAAATAGGACCGGCCTCAAACCGCACTCGCCAGCTTCCTCAATCAGGCTAGGGTCAAGACTTAGTAACGCTTTAACATCCAGATTGCTAACAGCTTCCATCAGGATTTTATCAAATTCTCGACCGCGCGGACTATATCCAGCTGGAGCTTCAGGAATAAGACGATGGGACAAATCACCTGACGCTATTACCGCTACCCGCTTGTCCACCATTCCGATAGCAGCCTGAACGGCCTTGCCGAAGGTATACATTTCCTCATAAGGCAGCATGCCTATCGATAAATGGACTAGCTGACCTTTAAAACCAGCTTTATGTAAATAATATAAAGGGACAAGCGCACCATGATCTAACTCAAGATTAAGTCGGTAGGTTTTCGCCAGATCGTCTGTTAGCTCCACTAAATTTACACCGAGACGCTTAGCCTGTTTTAATATATGGCGAACCAATAGACCATCTGTTTCAAAGGCTAGAGACACATCTGGAACTCCGAATTTTGCAAGGTTACCTTTTAGTCTAGGGTGTATGCTGATACTTGCTGCATCTTCAAATACCGGCCCGTGTGGGGTTATGATTACTATTGTCTGAGGGTTTTCCTCTTTTATCCTCTGAGCCGCCAGTTCTGCTGCTTCGACAGTTGCCCTTATTTTAGCCAATTCGTCTTGGCCAACTTCAGGTATCATAATCGGCGGGTGCGGCATTAATGCGCAGCTAACAAGCTTTGTCACTATATCACTCCTTTTTGGCAATAGACAGTATATTTAGCTAATCTATCGTCCCACATTTTGGCTAAAATGATACGCCAGCGATTTGGCAATCTGTTCTGCCAGTTTTTGCTGATAACTTATGTCAGCAAGCTGCGCAGCTTCATTACTGTTTGTCAAGTAGCCTGTTTCGACTAAAATACCAGGAATGCCTGCTGCCTTTAGTATGATTATATCTTTATCAAGTTTAGCCTGTCTCCTATTGCCCGGCGGGTAACTTTTTAGTGATTTTTGGGCTACTTCTGCCAGCATTTTGTTTTCTGCCTGACCGTAAAAAACTTGTGAGCCGCTCTGTCGGGCATCCCTTATGGCATTGCAATGTATGCTGACAAACAGCTGCGCACCGGAGTTATTTATAATATCAACTCGTTTGAGTAAATCATTTCGTTTACCGCCCTTGCCCCGAGTATAGTAGTCAATATCACTGTCACGCGTCATAACTACCTGCGCTCCATTAGCTTGAAGAATTTCACATAGTTTAGCCGAAATAGCCAGTGTAATTTCTTTTTCAACAACACCATTGCCGTTCGCACCGCTGTCAATGCCGCCGTGACCAGGATCAATTGCGACAATATGCCCGCTTAGATTATTAAGATCCACACTGTCTATGTCATCAAGTACGAGATATCTAAAAGTTAAAAGATTAAGGGCGACTACAACGATACTGAATAACACTATCCTTTGCAGTACTCGTCTTTTTACTGAAAAAACACGCATTGTCATCCCTCCCGCTGTGATTAGTTAAACTTTATGCGCAAGAGAGTGACGCTATTCCGCTGAGTATAGCCAAATATCGACAATTGCTGTAAAATAGAAGGAAGAGGCTTGGACAAGGAGGACTTATGTCTAATCGTTTTATATATTTGCTTGTAATTGTATTCTTAGCAGCCTTTTGGTGGGGAGGCGGGCGCAGCCTTATTCCAGCCGTAGCGCCTGCTTCTGACAAAGTGGTTTCTGGGTTAAGCACACTCAGCAGCGGATGGGACAGCCTATACCGTATAGTCTTCTTGAAAAGCTCAGTAGAAGCTAAAATAGATAAGAAAAGTTACGTCCAGCTAAAAGATATACCATTAACGCTGCAGCAGGCTATAATTGCTGTAGAAGATAATCGCTTTTATCGCCATATTGGCTTTGACATTGAGGGTATTCTGCGGGCATCGTTGGTCAATCTGCAAGCCGGAACAATAGCTGAAGGCGGCAGCACAATAACTCAGCAGCTTGCTCGAAACCTGTTTCTCAGTCAAGAAAGATCGTTCAGCCGCAAAATCGAGGAAGTACTTTTGGCCGTTGATCTAGAGCTTCGCTATTCTAAAGACGAAATTTTAGAGCTTTACCTTAACTCCGTCTATTTCGGCTCAGGTTCATATGGCATCGGTCAAGCCTCCCATGGCTATTTTGGTAAACCCACTGATAAACTAAATCTTGCTGAAAGCTCCATGCTTGCCGGTCTGCCTAATGCACCTTCCCTCATCTCGCCCTATGTCGACTTTAATGCCGCTAAACAGCGACAAGCTATTGTCCTTTCAACCATGGTGAAAAACGGATTCATTGGCCCAGCTTTAGCTGAAGAAACAAAACGAACGCCGATAAGACTGGCTAAATAAAAAAGAGCGCAAAAGGCGCTCTTTTTTTATTTGGTAGAAAATCCGGCTGAAGCCGAGCCAAGGCGAAAGCGAAGCCGTTGGCTGAGCTTAGCATAAGAAAGATAGGTATACTTTGTTATAGATTAAACTAAAACGAGGCCATGCGGCCTCATTTCGATTTAGAAAAAGTTTTTAATCGGCTTCCAGTCGCTGCTGTCCATAAATTCATTGGCAGAGCTGCGCATTACACGTTCTATAGTAAATTCACGGATATATGTGTTCTCATCTATAAATTTCGCATCTTTAATTAGTCGGCCCTCTTCTTGGATGTTAAAGGCCATTACAGTATAGTATGAACCCTTATGAGCTGCCGGCTGAGCTTTTACAACAACACCCATTGTAACAGGTGACTGCTGTTCTTGGAACTGCCTAGTAATCGGGGTATAGCTTGCAAAAGCCTCTGCCTTTGGAGATTTTATTAGCTGGTACACTTCAGGAAAATAGGTTTTGAAATCCTTAAGCTTAATCGCCATGCTTGGTGTAAACCGTTGAGCTGTTACCACAGCATCCGGCTTATCGCTTGAATACATTACTTCGAGCTGGATAACCTGACCTTGGCGGCCAAAGGAATATGTATATGAAGCAGCCTTAGCTCTCTGCCTGCCTCTCTGGTCCCATTCAGAACTCGGCCATAGCTGGTTATCAGTGTCAATTACCATCCGGCATTCACCGTACTGCGAAGCTATCGATTGTTTAGTGTCATCGAGGCTGGCAAAGGCTGTACTACTAGTAGCAGTAATAACAGCTAGCAGCGCCGCAACCGCTAGTTTTTTCATTATAATTCCCCCAAACTTTTATATCTGGTTAATATTAGACTTTTAGTTATAATTATCCTGCAAACTCGAGGGATTTTGTAATTTAGTATTGACACTGTACTGATTTAAACTGATGCAAACAGCACTTCTTCAATCACCATAAAGTAGTTATACCATGTAGAGGATCATTTATTCCACATGCAACATATTATGTAATAAACTGTAATTGGAGGGATTCCAATGTGGCTTTGGATGATTGTCGGGGCACTTATATTTTTTCTGCTGACGCACTTCTGGCTATGGATACTCGTCGGAGTATTGGCTTGGTATTTTTTGTTTTAAAATAGATACCGCCCATTTTCATTTATAGGCTAACGAACCGCTGAATTACTTGATTGTTATTCCATTTGTCCAAACGTAGAAGGGATAGTATCCGACAAGAGTTCCATCAACAAAAATATTAAAGGCATAAAAACCCTCTGCTGGGAAGGAAATCTTCCAATCAACAATTTGTGTATTTATTGCTCCTGGTCTAGCTAAAAACATATTAAAGTCAAATTTGGCTAAGGTGTCCTTGCCGCTGTAATTAGTAAGAATAATAGTGCTTATCGGAGACTCATACCGTGCCGTAGCAACAAAGGTTGTTAATGTCTTGAACCGTACCTGCAACGGAAATCTTTCCCCGGCAAATCCGGTTGCTATGCCGCTTAATGAAGAGTTGCCGTTAGGCTGCCGGAATACTTCTCCGCCCATCATGTGGCTTGATATAAAGACGGGCTTGTCATCATTTGAAACTTTAATTCCTGCAAGTGCCGCCTGTGAGGAAAGTAACAATGTTAGCATAGCAAATAAAGCGATGAAAAGTTTTCTTCTTTTCATGTAATAACCTCCTGTAATTTATGTATGTAAATATTTCTATATTTACCATTTATTTCCTTTATGCAAATATCAACAATATTGCCCATATATCACCAAATAAAAAGACAGGTAACTATTGTTTCCTGTCTTTTAACTATCATTTAGTTTATTAAAAACATTTAAGCGATTGTTATGCCGCGCATATGGTATGAAAAAAGTCATTACCATATTGCTCTATTGTTTAGCACCGACTCTATCAGCCAGAATTATCTTAACCCCTGAATCAATAGTTTGCTCGTCAGTCTTTTTAACTGCTGTTGGTGTAAGTACTTTCGGTTTGGCACCGCCTGTGCGCCAAGTGACACCGAAGCGAGCAGATTTTTCCCACTTATCATCACTCATGGCAACGGCCATATTGTACATTACGGTAGGCTTAGTATAGTGATACACACCCAAAGCTACTGCCCCAGTCCCATTATATGTACCATATGCGGCAGAATACTGAGTAGGATCTTTCGGATCATACGGAAGCGGTGCCAAGCCTGACATCGCCATTGCGATTGAACCTACGCGGTTTACCTTGTTGTCTACGCTGCGTAGTTGACTCATGTTGACAGCGTCGGTATCATAATAGCCTGGAGCAACATTCATGATGCGACGCTCGTGATCAGGTGAGCCGACAGACACAGTGTTTGATTCATTTGCAATTGAACCATTACCTAACGCGACACTATTACCACCATATGCAACCGCCCCTGCTCCAATGGCTGTATTATCGTATCCGTAAGCTATTGAACTTCTTCCTATTGCAGTATTTCTGCCTCCATCCGGAATATCAGTGTCTTTTCCGCCATAAGCAAAAGCCCCGGTCCCAATCGCAGTATTATCTGTTCCAATGGCCTCAGCACCATTATCCCATGTATTACCACTTAGATCTTGACCTAGTTGTATTCCTGCTGGTGACAACGAAACCCCATTATTTTTCTCACCATTTTGTAATACAATAATCTGCCCAGCTATTCCGATTGCTGTATTGTTGTCACCAACGGCAATTGCTCCAATACCCGATATCATTACACCGTTATTCTCTGTAGCAGTGTTGCCGTTATAAATGTTGACATTTGGGTCAGTATTTGCCCAAGCAGGCGACGAGTTAGCCATAAGTAGAAAAGCCAGTGTTAATGAAGTTAGTATTTGTTTGTAACTTTTTATTTTCATAATTCCCCCCTTATAGGGTTTAAAAATAATTTTTGTTTTGAAAAAGTGGTTAAAGGCAGAGCTTTAACCACTTCCACTCTATTATTTGACAATTAGTGACCGATAATGACGCCAGTTCCTTTAACCTTGTTGCCAGAACCTGCCTCGAATTTTCCGACTGTTCCAATTGCAAGATTGTTGCTACCGCCATAGATAGCTGCGCCGGTACCTTGAACGGTATTATTTGTAGCAAACCAATTTCTGGATGTTGCATCAAAGGAACCCACCGTACCAATGGCAATATTGTTTGAACCGTTTTCAATATAAGCACCTGTGCTTGAATTAATGATATTGCCAGAAAGTCCATTAGCCTTAGGCGTGCCATACATTGGAGCGTCTGCACCTACATTATTAAATATTCCTACATATCCAGTAGCACTATTGTTCGAACCGGCTACTATGCGAGCACCGATGCTGCTATTAATTGTATTACCAACAATTTGGTCAATATTACCACTCTCAACACTGGAAGTTGTTCCTGTAAAGATTCCTACTTGGCCAGTTGCTGTGTTATGTGAGCCAGCGTCGATGTATGCGCCTTGGCTAGCATAAATAGTGTTGCCTAAACTAGCATTTTGAGTACCGTTAATGCCGGCATAACTAAACTGCCCTACAGTTCCTGTTGCATTATTGTGGTCACCGGCTCCTACATAGGCACCTACGCTACCTGCTGAGTATCCAGGCTTGCCGTCTGTGCCGTTAACCCAGATGTTGAGCATTTGATTGTTGTAGCTATTATCAAAACTGCCAACTGTTCCTGTTGCTGTATTATAATTTCCGTCGGCAATGACTGCACCTTTGCCGATTTCTATCTTGTTATAACGCGAGTCACTAAATTGACCTACAGTACCGTTGGCAACGGCGTGGTCTGTCCAACCAACATCTGCTCCAGTGCCGTTAACAATAGTATTTCCAACAGCATTACCACTAAATATACCTACATTTCCTAATACATTGAAGCTGGTTGACCTGTCGTCAACAACAGCACCGATTCCGTTTACATCATTATTCACATTATAGTTTCCAACGCCGGGAGTTTCATCAAAAACGCCGACATTACCTACAACAACACCGTTATACCATGATCCTCCGTAATGAATATCTGTTGCAGCAAATACCGGCGTACAAAATACTGACCCTACCAACATTGCGGCAACTGCCAAAGCTGCCTTTTTAGAAGTTTTTCTCATGATTTTCCCTCCAAATTTTATTATATTGCTTGAAAGAGCGGCGTGGCCTTTAAATCACCTCTTTATACTCTTGCTCCAGCCGATCGGATGCCCGTCCAAAGTAAAATTAGGATTAGTTGTTTTCTAAGAGAAAACTAACTTCCAAGATCATTATTGTTTTTTTTATAAGGATTTTATTAGGCTGTCCTCTTTCACTTCATTTATATCCCTAAGATGGTAATTTTATGCATTGATTTTTTGATTTGTAGATTTTTTTTAAATAAGCTTCTTTTATCTATATAGCCAGATGCTGTAATACTAGTTTATTGCCGAACCATACTGCGACTTGTACAAATATAAACCATCTCCCCCAAGGCCTTGCTCACTATTCTCATACAAAATTTTGCTCCAACTCCTATAATCACCATAATGCTAATGTTCTTCTATCCAATTTGTAGTTTCTATTGCCCCTCGTTATAGGTTTTCGTTTATACATTGGGTGATGTAAAAAAAACAGCCATCTGCTTTATCTTTTAGAGTCGCAGTGACTGACTGACGATAGTCCCGAAAAGCACTATTATCTTTGTCTAAGCTAATATAGATTTCTCTTTGCCAAAATGCGAACATCGGATTGATAGGTGATGTGCTAGTCCAAAGACTTCTGGTATTTTTGAGATAACTGACGACTGACATAATCGTCTAATGACTCCAATTGGATTAAAATTTAAAGGATAGATTCTTTTATGAATACTAAATTTATTTTGACTAATATTGCTATTATCACTATAATAGTAATATATTTGGCAATGTGGCCTGTCTGTTAACCAGACAGGTCTTTTTGTTTGGAGGGTGATAAAAATGTCCAGCGAAAACAATGTTATTGATGCATCTGTACTATTAGGTGATTTGAAACGCGCGAATAATGACATGAGCAAGGTTATAAGTACTATCCAGCAAATCGCTCAACAAACAAACCTTCTTTCACTAAACTCAGCGATAGAAGCAGCTAGAGCCGGAGAAGCCGGCCGGGGATTCGGCGTCGTAGCAGATGAAATTAAGAAGCTAGCAACCCGCAGCTTTGCTTCAACTAAAGAAAGCACTAAAATCATTGAAAATATTCAGTCCAAGGCCAATGAGGTAATGGCGGCGCGAACAGCCGATGTAGCTTATGACACAATAGACAAAATTGACCGCAACCTTTTTGAGCGTAATTGTGATGCCCAAGCCTGGGCTGGTTTTACGCAAGTAAAAAATGCTTTGTCTTCCACTGCCTCAGACCGTATTCAACAAGCTAATAGCTTATTAAAAACACTTGTCGAAATTTATGAAGTCTATTTCGATTTATATGTTCTTGATCTTGAAGGTACAGTTGCAGCTGCAGGTGTTCACCGTGAATTAATTGGCCAAAACCTCTCCGATCGGAATTGGTTCAAAGAAGTTAAGGCTGCTAACGCAATATCTGTTTCGGATCTGTATTTTTCTTCACTAGAAGGCCGTCACACTGTAGCTTACTCCTGCCCTATTCGAAGTGACGCTGGCCAAGTTATCGGTTACTTTTCCTCTCGCTTTAACTGGGATTTCATTTATGATATTTTGGACTCGGCTCGCATTGGTAATAAGGGGGATATAGCTATTATTAACAAGGAAGGCTATGTTATTGCCTGCCCAAGCCGCAAGGGCATTTTAGTCGATAAGTTAACTAGCCTGCAAGCAGCCCAACATGCTATGAAAGGTGATACTTACGGATATACTTTTGAAAAAGACAATCGTGGCAATATGAAAATTTACGGTTATGCCCACACCCGCGGCTACAACGCATATAAAGGTAAAAATTGGTCAGCAATAGTCAGTGAGACAATATAGCGCAGTGATGTGTTCCTTCGGCTTTTCTATTAGTGTATACCCGAGCCATAATGCGACTTGTACAAATAGTGAGCTCTACCAAGGTCTTGCTCACTATTCTCATACGCATTTATGCAACCAACGCTGTACTTACCATTATCCGCCCGTTTATTTTCGAAAACCTCGATGATAATTCGCACTTTCTCTCTTTGAAAAACCACATTAATAAATAGCTTTGTTCCAATCGGGATAGGAAACTTACTGGCATAACGCAAGCCCCTAACGGTAATCTCTTCAAGCTCCAATGTGTAGGTTCTGTGAATCCAATCTCCTTTCGGATTACAGATATCGGTTACAATAGCTTGAAGTTTGCTATAATTATTGAAATGCTGGTTCATCCTGCCCCCTCCTGTCGGTCATAATGGGTTTATTAGATTAGTACAACTCTATGCTCGTCTCGTCCGTTTATTGCTCTAAAAAACTCCTCATAAAGAAAAAAAAACAGCCGTTTACAGCCTTCTAAAAGGCTGTAAACGGCTGTTATGTTACTGTGTTTACAGAGGAAGCTACGCATATTATAAGATAGGCTTTCAGTATAATTGACAGAAAATAATGACAATAGTATAATTAAATCAAAAGGGAATATGGAGGAGGCCTCACAATGGATATGGTTAGACTTTGTATCGTTGGCTTTGGGGTTACTAGCCTGTTCTCTCTGCTTGTAGTACTGATTATTTGTTTTAGGATTAAGAGTAATTGATGCAAGAGCCTTCGGGCTCTTTTTGTTTTAAAAGGGCTAAACCAAGGGGCAAGACACTAGCTCGTTACTCGTGTCCTAGAATTATGCATCTGCAGCCTTTTCAGGGATGTTTCTTTGCCTGGACGGGGAATTTCAATATGCCCACAGAATAGGGACCAATTTCATATTGCTGAAAGAAAATGACCGGCTGACCGTTATCCCCGATATAGAAAGACGGGCTGTCACTAATTCCCCTAAAAGGACCGAAGGTTGGAATTTCGCGTTTTTTAATCTCGGACATTATCTGTTTATTAATATCAGCTCTTGCAGCGCTGTCACATTGGAATAAGTCACTAAAACTATACCGCACGCCTGTACGCAAATCATACGTATATGCCTCCATAAAAGAAGAACCATGAGCTCCACCTGTGTACGTATATCTAGTAACAGTAAAGCTTACACGCTCCTGGGAAAGGTACTGAACTTTATATTTTGTTAATGCCGTACTAGTTATTGTATTATTATTATCCTCGATAAATTTTGCAATCATTGCCTCAATATCTTCATTTATCTTCGCCTGCGCCATGATGTTATTCATGCCTGAGAAATGAGGAAAACTGAGATCAAACGCACCTTTTTGGTATTTGTACTCTTCAATAGTTGCACCAAAGCTAGCTGGATCTATCTGTCCGTCAAAAATACCTATACCTGAGGCTGCACCAACCTTTACCCGACAGTGTAATACATCGGAAAAAAAGTTAATCGAGACAATACTACGCCCTGTTTCTTCAGATATTTTCACAGGTCCATCTAATGTTACTTCTTCTCCGTTTATAACGACTTTATCACTACCTACCTTAAGTATTGCTGCTGATCCATTTCTTTCTACCGTGATTACCTGTCCGCTTTCATCCCAACTTATCTTTCCCTGCAATTCTTCAACTATAGCGCGCAGAGGAACATAAGTTATTTTAGACGTTTCTTCGAGATAAGCACGTTGATCACTATGAACCGGGGTGCTATTAACAAATATATCGATAGTTTGTGCTAGAGCGGGACTAAATTGAGTCGATAGAATGAAAACAGTAAGTATAATGATTTTTTTCATGATTTCTCCTTCCACGAGGCATATAAAAAACTGCTATCTATGATCGTTGTTAATTACTACTTTCAAATTCAGTACTGATAAAAGCTTCTTAATTTTTTCTTCCTTCTTTTTATATGTTGTCGTATATTGCTTAGCATTTATATTTATTTATCACAATTAATAGCTACAACTATTTAAACGCTTATATGAGCGTAAAGTAACGTATTGATTATCTTCTCTACTATCTAAATTATTCATCATCTTTCTGATTATATTGGACACCTATTTAATATATGAATAAGCTTAATACATAATAAGTATTTCAGGACTTAACAGAAAATTGTAATATAATAGTATATACTTGAGGCAAGCATGAATAGGCAAATAGCGTTAAAAGGAGTACATTTTAATGAATGAATCGATTCGTAAATATATGAAAGTAGGCCTGGTTCATTTTATGGCATATCCCGAAACGACAAAAGGCGAAGGACCAATCCTAGAGACATTTAAGAAGATTGCCATAGATGACTACTTTGAAGTTGCGGAAATAACCTGGATAAAAAGCCAAGAAGTTCGAGAGCAGGTTAAAAAGATGGCTAAAATATCACACCTGGAAATTTCCTGTGCCGGCATGCCCCGTCTGCTTACCACTAAGCAGAATATCAATGATCTCAATGAGGAAGGACGATTGAAAGCGCTCGTTAACCTTAAAGAAGGAATTGACGAAGCGTATGAGATGGGTGCGCTAGGATTTGCTTTTATGAGCGGTAAATATCCACCAGACAAAAAAGAAGAGGCTTATCAATTGTTAGTCAAGTCGACCAAAGAACTGTGTGCTTATGCAAAAGCAAAAGGAAATATGAAGCTTGCCCTAGAGGTCTTTGACTACGACATTGACAAATGTTCGCTCATCGGTCCGGTCGCACTAACCAAAAGATATGCAGAAGAGATCTGCCATGAGTATGATAATTTCGGTTTAATGGTGGACTTAAGCCACCTGCCACAGCTACGGGAGACGGCGGAAGAATCCCTTATCCCTGTCAAGGACTATATCATCCATGCACACATGGGTAATACGGTCGTTAAGGATGCGTCTTCTCCCGCATATGGTGATTCTCACCCGTGGTTTGGCTTTCCCGGGGGCGAAAATGATGTAGAAGAACTGGTTACTTACCTCAGAGTACTATTATCTATAGGCTTCTTGAACAAAGAAAACCGACCTGTTGTCAGCCTTGAGATTAAACCTGCTGACGGCGAGGATCCTGACCTACTCATAGCAAATGCTAAAAGAGTATTAAATCTTGCCTGGGATAAAGTATAGAATTTATAAAAGAGACTTACATAAAGCACTAGTCCTCTACCATTCTTGGGTAGAGGACTAGTGCTTTTATATCTTTAAAATTTTTACAGTTGTGTTAAGCCTAAAACGGGATTATAACAATTGTTTGTCGAAAACAATTCGGGTAAAGTAGATTTACGATTATGGATATTAATGGAGGATATGCGCCTTGGACATACGAAATCTAGAATGTTTTATCGAAGTAGCACGTTATAAAAATTTCAGCAAGGCAGCTGAAATGATGTATCTCTCGCAACCATCCATTAGTAGAGCGATTAAGGAATTAGAAACACAATTTGGAGTAACTTTATTTTACCGTGATACTAGGTTTGTTGAATTAACAGACGCAGGAGAACTTATTCTTAAACAAGCACAAACAATAGTATCATCTTTTCAAAATATAACCGCCCAGCTCGGTGGTCTAAAAAGAATGGAGACAGGGAAAATTTACATTGGCGTACCACCAATTACTGCTGTTACAGCTTTTTCATATTTGCTCGATTCATTTAAAAATGAGTACCCCAACATTCATATACATATTGATGAGCTTGGCCCTAAAAAGATTGAAAAGTCTATTCAAGACGGTCTATTAGACATTGGCATTTTTAGCCCTGCTGAAAATAACGAGCTCTATGAGAAGCTATGGTTTGAACAAGATACATTCGACGTAATTATGCATCCTACAAATAAGCTGTCCCAATTTGATGCCATTGATTATCCCCATCTTATTAATGAAGAATTTATTTTATACAGCAAAGATTATTATTTACATGATAGTATAATATCTGGCTGTAAACAGGCTGGCTTTACGCCTAAGATTGTCTTGAAAACTTTACAACGTGAGTGGATGACGCAAATGGTAGCGGATAATCGCGGCATAGCAATGCTTCCAAGTAAAATATGCAAAAATCTTAATGCCAAAGTCATTACATCGCGCCCATTTTCGGCCGCGCAGTTACATTTACGCTTGGCTTTAGTATGGAAAAGTAAGCACTATCTTTCCTATGCTGCTCGTGAGTTTCTAATATTTGCAAAAAAACATTGTAGCTCATAAATACACTTTAGAAACTCCGGCCTATGATCTAGACAAGATAAACAATCAAACTCTAAATGGTTTCATAGCATGTTATTTATTCATTATCAAAATACGCTGAATACTTAATAAGTATTTAACTAGATAAGTATTGTTTAGTAGAATGAGTACAAAAGAAACTACTTTAATTATGAGAGGTGAAAAATGAAGGACTCATCAGAAGTGAAGAAAATGACAGTAATCGACTCAAACATAATGCCCTGGGAAGAAAGTTTTAATCCTAAAGTGGGGCGAAACATGCACCAAAAAATGCTAGTTCAAGACCCCGATACCGGAATGATGATTAGATTATCGCGATATCCTGCGGGGTGGACAACACCGTGGCATGTACATCACTGTTCTCATGGTATGTACGTTATTGAGGGGACACTGAATACTCATGATGGCAGCTATGGTCCAGGTACCCTGGTCTGGTTCCCTGAAGGGTCCCTAGCAGAGCATGGGGCAACAGCAGTGACCGATGTGACTGTTATGTTTATCACAAACAAGGCTTTTGATATACAATTTGTTGATAAGGATTAAGTTCAGATAAACAATATAGGGTGCTGTTAAATAATAGTCAGAAGGGCTGTGGCTAAACTTAGATATAAGTTCTCCACAGCCCACTTCGTTTAGACGGGACCTTCTGTCAACGTCTGCCACTACACCACAGATATTCCCTATACTGCTTTTTTGTTCTCCTTTTGTTAGCAGACTGGTCTTTGAAGCTGATTTAATACAATCACTTGGCTAACAAGCAGGCAACCCTGATACTGTTCATCAGCCTATACTGATTACAATCAGTATATTGTCCCTAGGTTATTGTCCAAGATATATAGCCTACTTCTCTGCAATAAAATAGATGTTAAAATATAAAAACCCAGGAAGAATATCTTCCTGGGTTTGCATATGCGATATTAACGCTTGGAGAACTGGGAAGCTTTACGCGCTTTTTTGAGGCCGTATTTACGACGCTCTTTTTCGCGTGGGTCACGAGTTAAGAAACCAGCTTTCTTGAGAGCTGGGCGATAGTCCGCATCAACACGGAGCAGCGCACGGGAAATACCGTGACGAACTGCGCCAGCTTGGCCGGACGGTCCGCCTCCCTCTACTCTGGCAATAACATCGTATTTACCAATAGTATCAGTAAGGTTAAGCGGTTGCTTAACAATAAGGTCAAGTGTTTGACGACCGAAATACTCTAAAACTTGACGGCCGTTAATGAGAATGTTGCCTTCTCCCGGAACCAGACGAACTCTGGCAACCGAGGTTTTTCTGCGGCCTGTGCCGTAGTAGTTAACCAATGCCATTTATATGTTCCTCCTTCCGGTTATCTAATATCTAATTCAAGTACTTCTGGCTGTTGAGCAGCATGCGGATGCGAAGCGCCACGGTATACGTTTAACTTACGATACATTTGACGACCTAGACGATTTTTAGGCAGCATACCTTTAACCGCTAACTCAACCACTTTTTCCGGTCTGTCAGCTAAAAGCTTACCAGCCGGTGTAAACGTTGTTCCGCCTGGATAGCCTGAATGACGGAAGTAAGTTTTTTGCGTAAGTTTTTTACCAGTGAGCACTACTTTGTCAGCATTAACTACAATAACATGATCGCCGGTATCAACATGCGGTGTGAAGGTCGGTTTATGTTTGCCACGAAGAACTTTCGCTACTTCAGCAGCTAATCTACCTAAGGTTTTACCTTCGGCGTCAACTACGTACCACTTGCGTTCAACAGTGGCTGCGTTTGCCATGAATGTTGTTTTCATGTCGATATCCCTCCTTATTGCTAGCGTTCAGAGCAAATGGGATTTTTAATCCAGTGAATTCCGGGGCTAATGGAAGACACGACAAAAATCTCATAAAGATATTGTAATAAATGGACATCTCTATGTCAAGGACTTTCCCTTGAAACACGAAATTTATTTTCAATAATATACGTCTTTTAGATATAATCCCTGTGGTGGAGCAGTTGCTCCTGCTTGGTGACGATCACAGCTTGCTAATATCTCCGCAAACCGTTGGGCGCATATTTTGCCTGCTCCCACGTTGACTAGGGTGCCAACAAGATTTCTCACCATATGATATAAAAAGCCAGTTCCAGTAAAGCTAAATTCCACGATTCCATTCTTTGAAAGACAACTCGCCTCTAAAATTGTTCGCACTGGATTTTTAGCTACGCCTCCTGCGGCACGGAAAGCAGAAAAGTCATGCGTACCGACAACAATTTGCGCCGCCTGGTGCATTGCTTCTACATCAATAGGATGGTATACATGCCAGGCATAGTAGCGATGAAAAGGATTTGATAATTTATCATAATATAGCCGATATATATAGGTCTTGCCCTTTGCGCTTATCCGAGCGTGAAACCTAGGCTCTGCCAGCTCTGCTTTGAGAACAACAATATCCGGCGGCATAATCCCCCTGGCCGCTAGAGGTATCTTTTCAACAGGTATAGAGCCTGTTGTATAAAAGTTCACTACTTGTCCATATGCATGGACGCCGGCGTCAGTACGCCCTGCCCCGGCAACCTTAATTTGGTGGCCAAATAGTTTCCCCAGCTTTTCCTCTAGTATCTGCTGAATAGTAACAGCATTTGTCTGCCGCTGAAAACCATGATAGTTGGTTCCATCGTATGCTATCGTCAGCTTAATATTTCTTTGTGACTTTTCCATAAAGCTACCTGCCTAATACCCGCAGAATTATCAATAGTCCAATTAAGACAATTATCACTGCCCCGGCTAACCAATCCCTCCGGGTAATAGAAAGCTGTTTCATCCTTGTACGATTTTCTCCGCCTTGGTAACACCTTGCCTCCATTGCTGTAGCTAATTCGTCCGCTCGTCTGAAGGCGCTAATAAACAGAGGAACAAGAATAGGCACCATATTTTTTGCGCGTTTTAGGATATTTCCCGATTCAAAATCGGCGCCTCGGGCACTCTGGGCCTTTATAATCCGATCGGTTTCTTCGAGCAATGTAGGAATAAACCTCAGCGCAATTGTCATCATCATGGCTAATTCATGGGCAGGGAGTCCTATTTTCTTGAAGGGACGCAGCAGCATTTCAATCCCGTCCGTTAATGCAATCGGCGAAGTAGTAAAGGTAAGAAGCGAGGAAACAATAATCAAGAAAACCAATCTAGCCGACATCAGTAAACCTTGACGCAAGCCTTCTTCGGTAATTGATACTGGCCCCCAGCTATATATGGCTGTTCCTGGGGCTGTCATTGCATGAATTCCGAGGGTAAAAGCGATTATAATCCACAAAGGCTTAATAGACTTTACCACAAGCTTCACAGGAATACGTGATGAAGCAACAGCCGCTATTACAAAAAAGGCCAGCGCGGCATAGGCAAGATAGCTTTGCGCCAAAAATATGCTGCTGATAAAAATTGTCGTAAGCAGTATCTTGGTTCGTGGATCTAAGAGGTGGATAATTGATTTGCCTGGATAATACTGACCAAGCGTTATATCTGACAACATTATTCTCGCCTCCCTACGGCCTGCAGGATGGCCTCAGCGGCATCATTTACTGTCAGGACATCATCAGCTACATTAAGTCCCCGCTGGTTCAGCTTACGCATAAAGGCAGTGACGTGAGGAACATCTACCCCGGCATCTCTTAGTCTATCGCCGCCGTTGCGGAATATTTCAGAAGGAGTTCCATCAAGGCTGATTTCACCATGATTCATTACAATAAGACGGTTTGCCAATCGCGCGACGTCTTCCATATTATGCGACACCAGAACAACGCCGATACCTGTCGTCTTAAAAAGCTCGGCTATCTGGCTGAATATTTCGTCCCGTCCCTTAGGATCAAGACCCGCCGATGGTTCATCCAATATCAAATACTCCGGTTCAAGGGCAATAACTCCAGCAATTGCAACTCGGCGCATTTGGCCGCCGCTTAAATTAAATGGCGACCGCTTGGCGAACATATCAAAATCCAGTCCGACAAAGTCCATTGCGTCACGCACGCGCCGCTCAATGTTTTCTTCAAATACACCCATATTTCGAGGACCAAAGGCTATATCATCGTAAACAGTTTCTTCAAACAACTGATGTTCGGCATATTGAAAAACCATCCCGACTTTTCGCCTGGCGGCCTTTGCCTGTGAAGCCTTGGTATTCAAGTTAATACCATCTACACTAACCGAGCCGCTTGTTGGCTTTAAAAGGCCGTTAAGATGCTGGACAAGTGTAGATTTACCAGAACCAGTATGGCCTATAATCCCTACAAATTCACCAGGCTTAATTTCAAGATTAATCTTATTTATTGCTGTACGTTCGTACGGCGTACCAGCCATATATGTATATGTTACATTGTCTAGTACTATGGACATAGTGCCACCGCCAATTCTTCATCGCTTACAATGCTGCTCGGCAGCTCAAGTCCCTGCTCACGAAGCCGGTAGGCTAAATCAGCTGCTAAAGGTACATCTAACCCCATGGCTTTTAGCTTTTCTGCCTGACTAAAAACCTCTGTTGGTGAACCACTAAAGGCAATCTTTCCTTTATCAATCACAACTACCCTATCAGCGGCAGCAGCCTCTTCCATAAAGTGAGTAATATATACGATAGTCATTTTGTTCTGACGATTCAGCTTACATACTGTTGCCAGAACTTCTTGACGACCAAGCGGATCAAGCATAGCTGTAGGTTCATCAAAAACAAGGCACTCTGGTGACATAGCTAAGGCACCGGCAATAGCCACCCGCTGCTTCTGCCCGCCTGATAATAAATGGGGCGCATGTTGGCTATATTCAGTCATGCCTACTTGTGCCAGCGATTCATCGACACGCTGGCGTATTTGAGTTGGTTCTATACTTAAGTTTTCCGGGCCAAAAGCTACATCTTCTTCAACAATTGCAGCCACAATCTGGTTATCGGGATTTTGAAATACCATGCCTACAGTCTGTCTAATTTGCCATAGGTGCGCAAAATCAGCAGTATCAAGACCTTTTATCCGGCACTTACCGCTAGTTGGCTGCAGCAATGCATTTAAATGCCTGGCAAGCGTGGACTTTCCTGAACCATTTGTTCCGATTACTGCGACAAACTGGCCCTTTTTGATATTAAGATTTATATTGTCAAGCGCCTTATATTCTCCGCCTTCCGGCGTTTTAAAAGAATGGCACAAATTTTCAATTTCAATAAATTCTCCCATAATACCATCCCATCTCTCATGTTTTAACTTATTTATGGGACCTATAATCGTAAAAAAAAATCTTAGGCACTCCTCGAGATACTGTAAAGATAGTACCAAACAAGTTTAGCATTGCAAACGTAGTGAAGCAATATTAGTCTTGCATCATATGATCATTACAAAAAAAGTCTTGTTCCCTCTTTAACCTTATTACTTCTAAATTTCAACCATACAAAGAAAAGGCGACCAAATGGCCGCCTCCCTGTATTTACACCAATTCCAATATTGCCATCGGCGCAGCATCGCCACGGCGTGGTCCAAGTTTTAAAACTCGGGTATATCCGCCTTGACGATCAGCATATTTAGGTGCAATTTCATCAAATAGCTTTGTTACAACTTCTTCATCCATGAGCTCTGATAAAACTTGACGGCGAGCGTGCAAGTCGCCACGCTTGGCCAAAGTGATCATTTTTTCGGCAAGACCGTTGATTTCTTTGGCTTTTGCTTCAGTTGTTTCAATACGCCCGTGTTCAAAGAAGGAAGTTAAAATGCTGCGAAATAGCGCTTTACGTGCGCTACTGTCACGTCCTAATTTTCTGTAGGCCATGCTCTTCCCTCCCCTTACTCCTCATATTTTGTCAGTGCTAACCCTAGTTCAATCAACTTTTTCTTAACTTCTTCAAGTGATTTACGGCCAAGGTTGCGCACTTTCATCATATCTTCTTCGGTTTTTTGGACAAGTTCAGCTACTGTATTAATACCAGCCCGCTTAAGGCAATTGTAGGAACGCACCGAGAGGTCCAAATCTTCAATGGTCATTTCCATTGTTTTTGAGCCGCTCTCTTCGGGCGCCTCGGTAAATGTTCCTTCAGTCCCCTCATCTTCCGGAGGGCTCCCGGCCATGTTTTGGAACAGCTTAAGATGAGCCACCATAATACCTGCAGATTTGCTAACTGCCTCTTCGGGTCTCATGCTTCCGTCAGTCCATACTTCCAGTGTTAATTTGTCGTAATCTGTAACGTTACCGACACGTGTATCCGTAACCTGATAATTAACTCTTAGAATTGGTGAGAAAATGGAATCGACAGGAATGACCCCGATAACATGATCAGGCCGTTTATTCTTATCTGCCGGGACATAACCACGGCCGCGTTCAACGTTAATTTCCATCTTCAGCGAGCCGTCAGCAGCGACGGTGGCCAGATGCAGCTCAGGATTGAGTATTTCAACATCTGGTCCAGTGATAATGTCACCAGCAGTAACTTCGCCCTCGCCGGTCCATTCCACCCGTAAGACTAGTGGTTCGTCGCTATATGATTTTAAACATAGTTCTTTGAGATTCAGAATAATGTCAGTAACGTCTTCCCGAACACCCGCGATGGTGGAAAACTCGTGAAGAACGCCCTCGATTTTGACAGAAGTTACTGCAGCACCAGGAAGCGAGGACAAAAGTATGCGTCGCAAACTATTGCCCAGCGTAGTGCCGTAGCCGCGCTCCAATGGCTCGCAAACAAACTTGCCATAGCGGCCGTCTTCACTTAATTCCATTATCTCGATCTTCGGTTTTTCGATTTCGATCATTCTGGAAAGACCCTCCTCTTTGCGCACTAATGAGTTACGCGATACCCACGGTTGAGGGTGTATTATCTGGAGTACAATTCAACAATAAGGTGTTCCTGAATCGGGGTATCAATTTCTTCCCGGGTAGGGAAGCGCACTACTTTACCGCTCATATCTTGCGCTGACATTTCGAGCCATGCAGCAACAGTCTTGTGGCCGAGACCTTCAGCGATTTCCTTGATTAACGGTGATTCTTTGCTTGATTCTGCAATCTGAATAACTTCGCCCGGCTTAACCATGTAAGACGGGATATCAACGCGGTGGCCGTCAACGGTGAAATGACCGTGACGAACAAGTTGTCTAGCTTGAGTACGGCTGTTAGCAAACCCAAGACGGAATACTACGTTGTCGAGTCTTCTTTCAAGAAGAATAAGCAGGTTTTCACCTGTAATACCTTTTTGACGGTCAGCTTTTTCAAAGTAAGCGCGGAATTGACGCTCTAAGATACCGTAAACACGGCGTGTCTTTTGCTTTTCTCTAAGCTGTAAACCGTATTCAGAAACTTTTTTACGGGCTTGACCTTGACCATGTTGGCCAGGAGCATAGGCGCGCTTAGTAAATGCGCATTTATCGCCATAGCATTTATCGCCTTTGAGGTAAAGTTTTACACCCTCGCGACGGCATTGTCTACAAACAGGTCCAATATATCTTGCCATTCTCGTTAAACACCTCCCGAAATCTTATTATACTCTTCTCCGCTTAGGCGGACGGCAACCATTGTGCGGGATTGGTGTAACGTCTTTAATAAGATTTACTTCCAAACCAGCTGCTTGCAAGGATCTGATAGCTGCTTCACGGCCTGATCCAGGTCCTTTTACAAAAACCTCGATTTGCTTTAAGCCATGTTCCATTGCGGCTTTAGCAGCTGCTTCAGCTGCCATTTGAGCTGCGAATGGAGTGCTTTTACGTGATCCTCTAAAACCAAGGCCGCCAGCACTTGCCCATGAAAGGGCATTGCCTTTAGCGTCAGTAATTGTAACTATAGTATTATTAAAAGTTGAACGAATATGAGCTATACCAAACTCAATATTCTTACGTTCTTTTCTTTTTGTTTTAACTACTCTTTTAGCTACCAATCTCTATCCCTCCTTTACGCTTACTTCTTTTTCTTAGCGCCAACTGTTCTCTTAGGACCTTTGCGAGTACGCGCATTAGTCTTGGTACGTTGGCCGCGTACAGGTAGGCCCATGCGGTGGCGTCTTCCGCGATATGCACCGATTTCAATCAGACGCTTAATGTTAAGCGATTCTTCACGGCGTAAGTCACCTTCAACTTTATAGTTTTTATCGATGTATTCACGCAGTTTAGAAACTTCTTCTTCGGTCAAATCGCGAGTACGGGTATCAGGATTGATACCGGTAGCAGCCAATATTTCTTTTGATAAAGTCAGGCCGATACCAAAAATATATGTCAATGCGATTTCTATACGTTTATCACGTGGTAAATCTACCCCGGCAATACGTGCCATCTATCGTCCACCCCCTAGCCTTGTTTTTGCTTATGTTTGGGATTCTCGCAAATTACCATTACATTGCCTTTACGCTTGATTACCTTGCATTTCTCACAAATGGGCTTGACCGAAGGTCTCACTTTCATTTGCTTTGCCCTCCTTTTTGTGATGCGGCTCCTCAGTCAGCCGCGAGTGTTGCTATTTGAAACGGTAGGTAATACGGCCGCGCTTTAAGTCGTAAGGCGTCAGCTCCACTGTAACTTTATCGCCAGGTAAAATGCGTATAAAGTTCATGCGGATCTTACCCGATACATGCGCCAGTACGACATGCCCGTTTTCCAGTTTTACCTGAAACATAGCATTGGGCTGAGCTTCGATAACCGTACCTTCGACCTCGATTACATCTTGTTTGGACACGAGTATCTCCTCCTCGTCCGCTTCTCACATATTAATCCGGTATACACAAAGACGTGATGGCGTAACGAATGTGCTCGTCTGTAACTTTAACGCCTGTCTTCAGCTTATCCGCCACATCTTTGGCAATAGAATTTAGAACATTTAAATGCCGGATATTCTTCTTCTTGGGTTTGGCCACACCGCGATCTCTGCCGTCAACCAGCAAGAGAAAATGCGGCTTTTGGAATCCCACGACCACATACGTATGGTCTGTGTCGCGCCCGGCGGCGCTTTTTACTAATTGGCCAATCTCTATATTCCGTAACGACACTAACGTGCCTCCTACAACTTGGTCAAAATCTCCGGCTTATCGCCAGTTATGGCAATGGTATGTTCAAAATGCGCCGACTGCTTGCCATCCAGTGTTACCACTGTCCAGTCATCATTAAGTGTTTTGACTTCATGAGTTCCCAGGTTAACCATCGGCTCTATTGCCAGTGTCATACCAGATTTTAAGCGTGGTCCGCGGCCAGGATTCCCGTAGTTTGGCACCTGAGGATCTTCATGCATACTCCGGCCGATGCCGTGCCCGACATAGTCGCGCACAACACCGTAGCCATGCTTTTCGGAGTAAGCTTGAACAGCATGGGATATGTCGTAAAGTCGATTTCCTGCTATGGCTTGTTCAATACCTTTGTAGAGAGCTTTCTCGGTAACATCCATCAGCTGCTGTACTTCGGCATCTATCTCGCCAACACCAACGGTAATAGCAGCATCGCCATTATAACCGTTAATCAGCGTTCCGACGTCAATACTAACATTATCTCCATTTTTTAACTTTCTTAATCCTGGAATACCATGTACTACTTCTTCATTTACCGAAGTACAGATGTTCCCGGGAAATCCGTTGTATCCCTTAAAGGTAGGGATAGCACCACGTTTTTTAATATATTCTTCGGCGATTGAATCCAGTTCAAGTGTAGTTACGTCCGGCTTAACCGCTTTCTTGAGTTCCGCCAAAGTTTCTGCCACAATTCTGCCGGCATCGCGCATATAATTTAGTTCCCTGTCAGACTTGAGAATTATCATTTTTATGCGCCTCTCAGACTACCAATAATATCTTCCAGAACTTTTTCTATTGGCTGACGTCCGTCAATTTCGGTATAAAGACCTTGATCCTGGTAGTAATTAATCAGTGGCTCAGTTTGAGCGCTATATACATCCAGGCGCTTTTTAACCGTATCTTTACGATCATCATCGCGCTGATATGTTTCTCCGGCGCATTTATCACATTTGCCTTCTATCTCAGTTGGATTGAAAGCAACATGGTAGGTTGCGCCGCAAGCCTTACAAATCCGCCGTCCGGTTAAACGATTTATTAAATCTTCTGTCGGAACGTTAATATTAATTACTCGATCAATTGTTATATCAATCTCGCGAAGTGTAATACTTAAGGCGTTTGCTTGCTCGATAGTACGGGGGAAACCGTCTAAAATGAATCCGGCTTTGCAATCAGCTTTTGCAAGACGCTCTTTAACAATGCCTATTGTTACTTCGTCCGGCACTAATTGTCCAGCATCCATGAAGGCTTTGGCTTTTTTGCCAAGCTCGGTTTGTTCTTTAACAGCAGCCCGAAACATATCACCAGTAGAAATGTGTGGAATGCTAAACTTTGTTACTAATTCGGCCGCCTGTGTGCCTTTACCGGCACCAGGAGGCCCCATCAGCAGGATATACATTGCCAGCTAACCTCCCCTATTTCATAAAGCCTTGATAGTGCCTCATTAAAACGAGAGCTTCTATTTGCTTCATAGTGTCAAGGGCCACGCCTACCACAATTAGAAGGGCGGTGCCGCCAAAATATACCCCTTCGATCTTGGTCGCCCATGCTACAAAGTTTGGCAATATGGCAATCAATGCAAGAAAGATAGATCCGGCAAGGGTAATTCTGGTCATAACGCGGTCCAAATATTCGGCGGTTGGTTTACCGGGCCGGAGACCTGGAATAAAACCACCGTGCTTTTTCATGTTCTCTGCCATATCCGATATGTTCATAGTAACCGCAGTATAGAAATACGTGAAGAAGATAATTAAGAGCGCATACAAAGTAGTCTGTAGCGGCGTTCCCCACGCAAACCATCCTGCCATGGTTTTTACCCAGGAAACATCAATAAACTGGGCAATAGTTACCGGGAACATTAGCACGGATGACGCAAAGATTATCGGAATAACACCCGCTTGATTAACTTTCAGCGGAATATGAGTTGAATGACCACCATACATTTTGCGACCAACAACGCGCTTAGCGTATTGGACAGGAATGCGGCGCTGACCTTGCTGGATAGCAATTACGAAAAGGATCATAGCGACCGAAATGATCAAAAACAACAAAACATTGAACCAACTGATCGTACCTGCGAGTACATACTTGTAAATTACATAGAGGCCATTAGGTAAGCTTGATACGATACCGGCGAAAATTATCAGCGAAATGCCGTTGCCGATACCTTTCTCAGTAATCTGTTCGCCTAGCCACATTAGAAACGTGGTACCAGCGGTCAGTGTTAATGCGATCAAAAGATATGAGCCAATTCCAGGGTTAATGATAGCTACCTTTAACCCCAAAGCCATGCCAATGGCTTGAATAAAACCCAGGAGCACTGTACCGTATCGTGTGATCTGGGTTATTTTCTTTCGCCCTTCTTCGCCTTCTTTGGCCCACTGCTCAAACTTCGGTACTACTACCGTTAAAAGCTGCATGATAATGGAAGCATTGATATAAGGCGTAATACTCATTGCAAAGATAGAGAACTTGCTCAACGCACCGCCGGAGAACAAATCCAAGAGACCAAACAGGCTGCCTGAAGAAAACAGTTGTTCAATTACTGCGGCATTAACCCCGGGAACGGGTATATGCGTGCCGGCTCTAAAGACTAAGAACATCGCCAGCGTGAATACAACTTTTTGCCTGAGCTCAGTTATCTTGAGTATATTGGATAGGGCAGAAAGCACCTAGATCACCTCGACTTTTCCGCCAGCAGCGGTAATTTTCTCAACTGCCGTCTTGGTAAAGCCATTAGCTACTACAGTAAGTGACTTAGTTAATTCACCATTGCCCAATACGCGAACACCGTCACGTACATTTTTAAGAATACCGGCTTCAATTAATGCAACCGGATCAACTACAGCGCCGTCGTCAAAACGGTCAAGCTGCGAAACGTTAACCTCAGCATATTCTTTGGCAAAAATATTAGTAAAACCGCGTTTTGGCAATCTGCGGTAAAGTGGCATCTGACCGCCTTCGAAACCAGGACGGACACCGCCGCCGGCACGCGAATTTTGACCTTTATGGCCTTTGCCTGCAGTTTTACCAAGACCAGACCCTAATCCCCGGCCTACACGAGTACGAACTTTCTTCGAACCGGGTGCTGGAGCTAAATCGTGTAATTTCATGAGTAGCACCTCCTTACTAGTCTTGTACTTCTTCTACTGTAACAAGATGTTCTACTTTACGAACCATGCCTTTAATTGCGGGAGTATCATCTTGTATAACTGTACTATTAACTTTTCCTAATCCCAGAGCCTTTACAGTAGCGCGCTGGTCTTCAGGTCTGCCGATCAGGCTTCTGGTAAGAGTAATTTTAAGTTTTGCCATGGTATTACCTCCTTAGCCCAAAAGTTCCTGAACAGTTTTACCGCGGAGCGCAGCAACTTCTTCTGCCCGTTTAAGCTGTTCGAGACCTTTGATGGTAGCGCGTACCATATTATTTGCATTTGACGATCCGAGCGACTTGGTCAGGATGTCATGAACACCTGCAAGTTCAAGCACTGCACGAACAGGGCCGCCTGCAATAACACCAGTACCTTCGGAGGCTGGTTTTAAGAGGACTCTGCCTGCGCCGAAAACGCCGAGAACTTGGTGAGGAATAGTTGTTCCAACTAGAGGAACTTTAATGAGGCTCTTTTTAGCATCTTCTATGCCTTTTCTAATCGCTTCAGGCACTTCCGCTGCTTTACCCAAACCAAAGCCAACATGACCGTTTTCATCTCCAACTACAACTAGTGCGCTGAATGAAAAACGACGTCCGCCTTTTACAACTTTTGCAACTCTATTGATAAATACAACTTTTTCTTTAAGTTCAAGAGTTGAGTAATCAATTCTGGCCATTACCTTACCTCCTTTTCTTAGAATTCCAGCCCTGCTTCACGTGCAGCTGCTGCGAGTTGAGCAACGCGACCGTGATAAATATAGCCACCGCGGTCAAACACCACTTGTTTGATACCTTTAGCCAATGCACGCTTAGCAATAGCTTCGCCTACAACCTTGGCTGCTTCGATATTACCGCCATACTCTACAGTTGAGCGGAGTTCTTTATCTTGTGTGCTAGCTGAAACCAATGTTACGCCTGAAACATCATCAATGATTTGCGCATATACGTTGCTTAAGCTACGAAACACGTTCAGACGGGGTCTTTCGGCAGTACCAGTAACTTTACGGCGCATTCTGTAGTGACGTTTTTGGCGCGCCGCGTTTTTATTATCCTTACGAAGCAAGGTGTTCACTCCTTTCGGTTAAAATCCTATTTCTTACCTTTACCGCCGGCTTTACCGACCTTACGGCGGACAACTTCGCCTTCGTACTTGATGCCTTTACCTTTGTAAGGTTCAGGTTCTCTGTAGCCACGAATCTGAGCAGCCAGCTGACCTACGGCCTCTTTGTTAGAGCCGGAGATTATAATTTTGTTGGGAGCAGGTACATCGATTGTAATACCTTCTGGTGGTACTACTTCTACCGGATGCGAGAAACCTAAAGCTAAGCCAAGCTTAGTTCCTTGTTTCGATGCTCTATATCCAACGCCTACGATTTCCAACGTCTTTTTAAACCCTTCGGTTACACCAATTATCATATTTGAAATTAATGTACGGGTTAATCCGTGCATAGATCTATGTTGCTTCTGCTCGGAAGGACGCTTTACAAGAATTGTATTATCTTCCATTTCGATAATCATATCTTGAGGAATAGTACGAGTTAACTCGCCTTTAGGACCTTTTACCGAAACCACGTTGCCTTCAACCTTAACTGTTACACCAGCAGGAACGGCAATTGGCATTCTACCTATTCTGGACATTTATGTGCACCTCCTAACTGCAAAAAAGTCTGCTTACCAAACGTATGCCATTACTTCGCCGCCAAGTCCGTCTTTACGGGCTTGCTTGTCGGTCATAATTCCTTTAGAAGTTGAAATGATGGCAACACCAAGACCACCGAGTACACGTGGCATTTGATCTTTCTTAGCGTAAACGCGTAATCCTGGTTTAGAAATACGCTTAATACCGGTAATTACTTTTTCCCGATTGGATCCGTATTTCAAGCTTACCCGCAATACACCTTGTTTGTCGTCCTTAATTAATTCGTAATCTTTGATAAAGCCTTCAGCCTTAAGAATTTCTGCAACTGCTTGTTTAATTCTTGAGCCAGGTATTTCAACTTTATCGTGATAAACCGAATTGGCATTGCGAATACGTGTTAGCATATCTGCAATTGGATCGGTCATTACCATGGAACATACCTCCTTCCTGTTTCTACCAGCTAGCTTTGGTAACGCCTGGGATGGCACCTTTGTAGCTCAGTTCTCTAAAGCAAATACGGCACATTTCAAATTTGCGGAGATATCCGTGCGGACGACCACAAATTTTACATCTATTATAACGGCGCACCTTAAATTTCGGTTCGTTTTTCCATTTTTCTATCAAAGCCTTTTTGGCCACAACTGTCCCTCCTTTACGCGCTGAATGGCATACCCATAAGTTTCAATAATTCACGAGCCTCTTCATCGGTCTTTGCTGTGGTAACGATAATAATATCCATACCACGGATTTTATCGACTTTATCGTAATCGATTTCAGGGAATATCAGTTGTTCCTTAACACCCATGGTGTAGTTACCGCGACCGTCGAATGAGCGGGGGCTAACACCGCGGAAGTCGCGTACACGAGGAAGCGCAATGTTGAACAGTTTATCAATGAAGAAATACATGCGCTCGCCACGTAGGGTAACTTTGGCCCCAATAGGCATGCCTTCACGGATCTTAAAGGCTGCAATTGATTTTTTAGCGCGGGTTACAATCGGCTTTTGGCCAGCAATCTGCGTCATATCGGCTATTGCCGCATCAAGAGCTTTCGGGTTACCAACTGCTTCACCCACGCCCATATTTATAATGACCTTTTCGATCTTTGGAATTTCCATAACATTTTGGTAGCCGAACTTTTCCATTAAAGCTGGAGCTACTTCAGTTAAATATTTATCTTTCATTCTGGTCATGTAGTAGTTACCTCCTTTCCGCGCGATTATTTATCCTTGTCAATAATCTCGCCACATTTTTTGCAGGTACGAGCCATAGCCCCGCTTGCGAGAGCAGACTTCTTAATGCGGGTAGGTTGGCTGCACTCTGGGCAAACCAGCATAACTTTTGCTGAGTTCATTGCTGCTTCTTTAACAATGATTCCGCCTTGAGGCACCTTTTGGCTTGGCTTTGTATGACGCTTTACTTTGTTTACGCCTTCAACAACTACCTTGCCTTTTTTCGGCAGTGCTTCGATGACTTTGCCTTTTTTACCTTTATCTTTACCTGACAATACAACTACAGTGTCGCCTTTTTTAACGTGTAGTTTATTGATACCTAGCATTCCGGACACCTCCTACCTTAGATTACTTCCGGTGCTAACGAGATGATCTTCATAAAATCTTTCTCACGCAGTTCTCTCGCTACCGGTCCAAATATACGTGTACCTCTTGGGCTTTTATCGTCTTTAATTACAACTGCAGCGTTTTCGTCAAAACGGATATATGAGCCGTCTGGACGACGAAGACCCTTACGGGAACGAACGACTACGGCCTTGATTACATCGCCTTTCTTGACCACGCCACCGGGTGTTGCACTTTTAACGGAAGCTACAATTATATCACCAATGTTCGCATATCTACGATACGAACCGCCTAATACTCGAATACACATAATTTCTTTAGCGCCGGTATTGTCAGCAACATTCAGCATTGATTGCTGTTGGATCATTCTTATCCCTCCTTTGTGAAGCCGTCGCCGGAATTATTTTGCTCTATCTAAGATCTCCACAACTCTCCAGCGCTTATCTTTAGACAGCGGACGAGTTTCCATTATTTCAACAGTGTCGCCCAAACGGCATGCATTTTCTTCATCATGGGCTTTAAATTTAGCAGTGTTTTTAACTGCTTTATTGTACAGCTGGTGCTTTACCAGACGTTCTACTGCCACTACGACAGTCTTATCCATCTTATCGCTAACCACTTTACCAATTCTGGTTTTACGCTCATTTCTATCGGTCACGTCCTATTTGCCTCCTTCCGTTCTCACTTTACATTATTGTACTAAGAACGAACATTACGCCTCGCGGCTTTTCAGTTCTTGCTCACGCTGGATAGTCTTAACGCGGGCAATAGATTTTTTCACTTCTTTGATCCGCATCGGATTTTCCAGTTGGCCGGTAGCAAGTTGAAATCTGAGGTTAAATAACTCGTCTTTGAGTCCGGCGATTTTCTGTTCAAGTTCACTCGGGCTCATGTCGCGAATATCTTTAGCCTTCATTTACTTCACCACCCACTTCATCTTGCGCCGCAACCGCTTGTCCGTCTTCCTTTTTAACAAACTTTGTTTTAATAGGAAGTTTGTGAGCAGCAAGTCTCATAGCTTCTTTTGCTATTTCTTCACTTACTCCGTCCATTTCGAACATTACACGGCCAGGCTTAACTACTGCTACCCAATATTCGGGCGATCCTTTACCGCTACCCATACGAGTTTCGGCAGGTTTTGCAGTAACCGGCTTATCAGGGAATATTTTAATCCAAACTTTACCGCCACGCTTAATATAGCGAGTCATGGCAATACGAGCTGCCTCAATCTGGCGGTTGGTAATCCAGGCTGGCTCTAAGGCAACTAAGCCAAATTCGCCATGTGAAACGGTATTGCCTTTGTTGGCTTTACCTTTCATACGTCCGCGAAACTGTTTACGATGTTTTACTCTTTTCGGCAGTAGCATTACTTTTCGCTCCCTTCAACAACGGCAGCGGTCTTTTTAGCTTCAGGCAATACTTCACCTTTATATATCCACACTTTTACGCCAATGCGGCCATAAGTAGTGTGTGCTTCAGCTGTGCCGTAATCAATGTCGGCTCTCAGTGTGTGTAGAGGAATACTTCCTTCACGGTAGCTCTCGGAGCGAGCAATTTCAGCGCCGCCGAGACGACCGCCAACCATTACTTTGATTCCTTTAGCGCCCATACGCATTGTACGGCTAACGGATTGTTTCATAGCGCGGCGGAAAGCAATACGCCTAACTAGCTGGGAAGCAATGTTCTCTGCAACAAGAGTAGCATCAAGATCAGCTTGTTTAACTTCCGCGATGTTTACATCAACATGCTTATCCGTGATCTTTTTAATGCCTTGTTTAAGAGCTTCGATACCAGAACCGCCACGTCCAATAACCATACCAGGTTTTGCAGTGTGGATTGTGATTTTTACACGGTTTGCTGCGCGTTCTATCTCTATCTTGGATATTCCGGATGTAAAAAGCTTATCCTTGATATATTTACGAAGTTTTAAGTCTTCATGCAGATTTGAAGCATAATCTTTATCGGCATACCACTTGGCATCCCAAGTTTTAATAATACCGAGGCGCAGACCATGCGGATGTACTTTTTGACCCACTATTCTTTCCCTCCTTCACCAGTTATCTTTCTTTAACAACCAAAGTTACATGACTGGTGCGCTTCAAAATTTTAAATGCTTGACCACGTGAACGTGGATGAATGCGCTTTAAAGTCGGACCTTGGTCGACATATGCAGCAGCAACATAGAGCTTATCAGCATTCATATCATAGTTATGCTCTGCGTTGGCTACTGCTGATTTTAAAATTTTCTCTAAAACTTCAGACGCCACTTTCGGCGTATATTTTAAAATCGCAAAAGCCTCGCCGACATTTTTACCGCGGATAAGGTCAACAACGATACGAACTTTACGCGGTGCAATGCGGATATGTTTGGTACCTGCTTTGGCTTCCATGTATAAGCCTCCTTTCAGTGACTACTTCAGTGAGGTCGATCTTTCTGATCCGCTGTGACCCTTGTAGGTACGGGTCAGTGCAAACTCACCCAGTTTGTGTCCTACCATGTCTTCAGTAATATAAACCGGTACATGTTTACGTCCATCATGTACGGCAACAGTATGACCGACAAAATTAGGAAGAATGGTCGAAGCGCGGGACCAGGTCTTGATAACCTTTTTCTCGTTCTTCTCATTCATTGCATCTATCTTTTTAGTTAAGCTTTCATGCACATAAGGGCCTTTTTTAATTGATCTGGACACTGTATTAGCCTCCCTTCAAGCAACTCTGCTGTAAAATGTCTGCTTTTGATTACTATAAGCCGACATTTCCAGCAGGATTTTTTTACTTACGGCGTTTAACAATAAGCTTGTCAGAAGCTTTGCTACGCCGAGTTTTAGCGCCCATAGCCACTTTACCCCAAGGAGTAACAGGATGCTTACGACCAACAGGCGAACGTCCTTCACCACCACCATGTGGATGGTCAATCGGATTCATTGCAACACCGCGGTTTGCAGGACGAACACCCATCCAACGGGCACGGCCGGCTTTACCGATAGTGATGTTTTCATGCTCAAGATTACCAACTTGGCCAATAGTCGCTTTGCAGTTCACATGAACTTTGCGAAGTTCGCCGGAAGGTAAACGCAAGAGAGCATGCTCGCCTTCTTTTGCCATCAATTGAGCAGAAGCGCCGGCTGAACGTACAAGCTGACCACCCTTGCCAATTTTGAGCTCAATGTTGTGTACTTGTGTACCAACAGGCATATTCTTAAGCGGCATTGAGTTACCGACTTTAATATCGGATTCCGGTCCGCTCATGATAGTGTCGCCTACTTTTAAACCATTAGGAGCGAGAATATAACGCTTTTCACCGTCTGCATAGTTTAAAAGGGCTATACGAGAAGAACGGTTAGGATCATACTCGATAGTGGCAACTTTTGCGGGGATGCCGTCTTTATTTCTCTTGAAATCGATTATTCTATACAGGCGTTTATGACCGCCGCCTTGATGGCGTACAGTTAAACGGCCTTGTTGGTTACGTCCGCCATGCTTTTGAAGTCTTTCAACAAGCGAACGTTCAGGCCGATCAGTAGTAACTTCATCAAAGCTCGCTACTGTCATGAATCTTCTGCCAGCAGAATAAGGCTTAAAACTCTTTACTGCCATTGGTGCTGCCCCTCCTTCTTATCAAAGATTATGATTATACACCTTCAAAGAATTCGATGCGTTCACCAGGAGCTAGCTTAACGATAGCTTTTTTATAGTCAGAACGCTTACCTTCTGTACGTCCCATCCGCTTGGTTTTACCCATAACACGGATAGTGTTTACATCAAGTACTTTTACTTTGAAGATTTGCTCAACTGCTTGCCGAACATCTACTTTAGTAGCCTTAAGCGGAACTTCAAAAGTGTATTTGTTATCCTGCATCATGCTAGTAATTTTTTCGGTAATCAGCGGGCGAATTAGAATATCGCGTGGGTTAGACATTATGCAAATACCTCCTCAATCTTGGAGACTGCATCTTTAGTAATAAATACTTTATCATGGTAAAGTAAATCGTAAACGTTTACTCCACTTGATGCAATTGCCTTGACTCCAGGAATGTTGCGCGAGGACTTTTCTACATTTTCAACAACGTCGCCGGTAATAATGAGCGCTTTGTTGTCAACTGCATTAAAGTCTCCCAGCATTTTAACCACATCTTTAGTTTTAGGAGCTGCAAAGTTGATGTCATCTACTACAAACAACTCTCCGCCCTGAATTTTTGCGGTTAAGGCCGATTTAATTGCTAAACGGCGTACTTTGCGGGGCATGCTGAATGCATAAGAACGTGGTTGCGGTCCGAATGTGGTGCCGCCGCCTACCCATAACGGTGAACGGATGCTGCCGGCGCGAGCCCGACCAGTACCTTTTTGTTTCCAAGGCTTTCTGCCGCCGCCGCGAACAAAACCTCTGGTTTTTGTCGAAGCCGTTCCAAGGCGTTGGCTAGCGAGCTGCATAACCACTGCTTGATGCAATACAGCCTCATTTACTTCTACGCCAAAAACGTTATCATTTAATTCCATATCACCAGTTTTAGCGCCGGTGATGTCATATACTGCTACTTTCGGCATATAGCACATCCTCCTTTCGATGTTCGAAGTTAGCCGAACCTATTTCTGGGGCTTTACGGTATTCTTTATAATAACTAAGCCGCCTTTAGGTCCGGGAATAGCGCCTTTGATTAACATCAGATTGCGCTCTGCGTCTACTCTTACAACAGTAAGACGTTGTATAGTAGCTTTTTGTCCGCCCATACGTCCAGGCAGTTTTTTACCTTTAAAGACTTTACCGCCGCCGCCGCTCATACGTGCACCCATTGAACCAGGTTCGCGATGAGATTTGGAGCCGTGACCCATTGGCCCGCGATGGAAGTTATGACGTTTGATGCCGCCGGCAAAACCTTTGCCTTTTGCAGTACCAGTTACGTCGATTAATTCACCAGCAGCGAAAGTATCAACACCGATAGCTTGACCGGCACTGAGATCGGAAGCATCAGCGAGGCGCAGTTCACGAATGAACTTTACAGGTTTTACGCCAGCTTTAGTGAAGTGACCCTTCATCGGGCTGGTAACTTTTTTATCTTTAACAGTGCCAAAGCCCAGTTGCACTGCATTATATCCATCAGTCTCAACAGTCTTGTTTTGGATTACAATACTAGGACTTGCTTCAACTACAGTAACCGGAACAACTTTACCTTCTTCAGTAAAAATTTGTGTCATACCAAGCTTTTTACCTAAAATTGCTTTTGCCATTATCGCCACCTCCTCCTACAGCTTGATTTCTATATCCACACCAGCCGGAAGATCAAGCCGCATAAGGGCATCAACCGTTTTGGATGTGGGTTCCAGAATGTCGATCAGACGTTTATGAGTGCGCATCTCGAATTGTTCACGCGAATCTTTATTTACATGCGGTGAACGCAGGATAGTAAAGATGTTCTTCTCGGTAGGAAGCGGGATTGGCCCGGAAACTAAAGCGCCGGTTCTTTTAGCTGTTTCTACGATTCTTGCAGCACTTTGATCAAGCGCCTTGTGATCATACGCCTTAAGGCGGATTCTGATTTTTTGTTGTTTAGCCATTGTGTTTCCTCCTTATCGCCCGGTTTCATGAACAGGACATTTCTCCGTGGAAATTTCCCCTTATACTTAAGGCAACCTTCCACGTCATCGCATTAAGCCGTATCCGCTACTTTTATGTAGGGACGACCGGTGGTCGCCCCTACCTTATAGAACAGATACAATATATTAATTCAATTAAGCTTCGATTGCAGTTACAACGCCAGCGCCAACAGTACGGCCGCCTTCGCGGATAGCGAAACGAAGACCTTCTTCAATTGCAATCGGAGTGATAAGCTCGATATGCATTTGAATGTTGTCGCCAGGCATGCACATTTCAACGCCTTCTGGAAGGTTTACTACACCAGTAACGTCAGTTGTACGGAAGTAGAACTGTGGACGGTAGTTTGAGAAGAACGGAGTATGACGGCCGCCCTCTTCCTTAGTCAGTACATAAACCTCAGCTTTGTATTTTGTGTGAGGCTTAATGCTGCCAGGCTTAGCCAATACTTGTCCGCGCTCGATTTCCTTACGCTCAACACCGCGGAGCAGGGCACCGATGTTATCACCAGCAACAGCAGAGTCAAGAAGTTTGCGGAACATTTCTACGCCAGTTACAACTGTGGATTTAGGTTTCTCAGTCATACCAACGATTTCGATAGTTTCGCCAACTTTAACGCTTCCACGCTCTACACGGCCAGTAGCAACTGTACCACGACCAGTGATTGTGAACACGTCCTCGACAGGCATTAGGAAAGGCTTGTCAGTTGCGCGCTCAGGAGTAGGAATGTATGCGTCAACTTGAGCCATTAGCTCATGAATCTTACCGCACCACTGGCAGTCAGTCTTAGCGCAAGCGCACTCAAGAGCTTTAACTGCAGAGCCGGTAACTACAGGAATGTCATCGCCAGGGAAATCGTAGCTGGAGAGCAGCTCGCGAACTTCCATTTCAACCAATTCCATAAGTTCAGCATCATCAACAAGGTCAGCCTTGTTAAGGAATACTACCATTGCAGGTACGCCAACTTGGCGGGAAAGAAGAATGTGCTCGCGAGTTTGCGGCATCGGGCCGTCAGCAGCACTTACAACCAGTATGCCGCCGTCCATCTGTGCAGCACCAGTGATCATGTTTTTAACATAGTCAGCATGGCCTGGGCAGTCAACGTGAGCATAGTGACGATTAACAGTTTCGTACTCTACGTGAGCAGTATTGATAGTAATACCGCGTTCTCTTTCTTCAGGAGCCTTGTCAATCATGTCATATGCCATGAATTGTGCGCCGCCGTGCTTGGAAAGAGTCATAGTGATAGCAGCAGTAAGAGAAGTTTTACCATGGTCAACGTGACCGATAGTACCAATGTTTACGTGTGGTTTATTTCTTTCAAACTTTGCCTTACCCATTGTTATTGCCTCCTTTAATTTCGTGTTTTATGCGCCTTTTACTTTAGCTACAATCGCTTCAGCAATATTTTTCGGCACTTCTTCGTAATGATCGAATTCCATGGAGTAATTACCACGGCCCTGTGTCTTAGAACGAAGGTCAGTTGAATAACCAAACATCTCAGACAATGGCACAAACGAACGGATAACTTGAGCACCCGAGCGGTTCTCCATGCCTTCGATACGTCCACGGCGGGAGTTAAGGTCGCCGATTACGTCGCCCATATACTCTTCCGGAACAGTTACTTCTACCTTCATGTATGGCTCAAGCAAAGCGGGACTTGCTTTCACAGCGCCTGCTTTGAAGCCCATAGAACCAGCAATTTTGAAGGCCATTTCCGAGGAGTCAACATCATGATAAGATCCGTCAAAAACGGTTACCTTGATATCTACCATCGGATATCCGGCTACAACACCATTTTCCAGAGCCTCTTTGATACCGGCTTCAATCGGTCCAATGTATTCTCTAGGAATAGCGCCGCCGACAACTTTATTTATGAACTCAAAACCTTTACCAGGTTCTTGAGGCTCAAGTTCCAGCCAGCAATGACCATATTGGCCACGACCACCGGATTGTCGAACGAATTTACCTTCAGCTTTAACTGCCTTGCGGATTGTTTCGCGATAAGCTACTTGAGGCTTACCTACTGTACAATCAACTTTGAATTCTCTTAACATCCGGTCAACAATTATCTCCAGATGCAATTCGCCCATACCTTCAATGATTGTTTGGCCAGTTTCCTGGTCAGTGCTCATCCGGAAAGTAGGATCTTCTTCAGCCAGTCTTACAAGCGCAGCACCCATTTTTTCTTGGTCAGCTTTAGTCTTAGGCTCAACAGCTACCGAGATAACTGGTTCAGGGAAGACCATTGACTCAAGAATAATTTGGTTTTTATCGTCGCAGAGCGTATCACCAGTGGTAGTATCTTTTAAACCGACAGCTGCTGCGATATCACCGGTGTAGACAATCTCAATCTCTTCGCGGTGATTAGCATGCATTTGGAGGATACGACCGATACGTTCTTTTTTACCTTTTGTCGAGTTGTATACATAGGAACCAGCGGAAAGCTTACCGGAGTAAACTCTGAAGAACGCTAATTTACCTACATACGGGTCAGCCATGATTTTGAACGCCAGTGCCGAGAACGGCAAGTTGTCATCCGAAGCACGTTCGTCTTCTTCACCAGTATCAGGATTAACACCCTTGATGGCTGGTATATCAGTCGGAGCAGGCATGTACGCAACTACTGCATCCAACAGAGGCTGAACACCTTTGTTTTTGTATGAAGAACCGCAAGTTACAGGTGTCATTTTGCAAGCAATGGTAGCTCTGCGAATCGCATCTTTGATTTCCTCATTGGTGAGTTCTTCACCCTCAAGGTATTTCATCATTAATTCGTCATCGCTTTCAGCTACTGCATCAAGAAGATTCATTCTGTAAATCTCAGCTTGTTCTTGCATATCTTCCGGTATTTCAGTTGCTTCACTTGTCTTACCAAGATCGTCAGTATACACAATTGCCTTCATTTCAATCAGGTCAATCAATCCCTTGAAGGTATCTTCAAAGCCGATTGGCAATTGAATCGGCACGGCATTCGCACCCAAACGAGCTTTCATCATATCAACAACGCGATAAAAATCAGCGCCGAGGATATCCATCTTGTTAACGTATGCCATACGCGGCACACGATATTTATCCGCTTGACGCCAAACGGTCTCAGACTGTGGCTCTACGCCACCTTTAGCACAAAACACAGCTACAGATCCATCGAGCACTCTTAGCGAGCGTTCTACTTCTACAGTAAAGTCCACGTGTCCTGGTGTGTCAATAATGTTTATACGATGATTATCCCATTGAGCTGTAGTGGCAGCAGAAGTAATAGTGATACCTCTCTCTTGTTCCTGCACCATCCAGTCCATAGTCGCAGCACCATCATGCACTTCACCAATCTTGTGTACTTTGCCCGTATAAAACAGAATGCGTTCGGTAGTAGTGGTCTTGCCGGCGTCAATATGCGCCATGATGCCAATGTTCCGCGTCTTTTCGAGAGGAAACTTTCTGGCCACTATCGTCACTCCTTAAACTACATCCTATAAATTACCAGCGGTAATGAGCAAATGCTTTGTTAGCCTCAGCCATTTTATGAGTGTCTTCTCTTTTCTTAACAGAAGCACCAGTATTATTAGCTGAATCTAAAAGTTCTCCAGCAAGTCTTTCACGCATGGTTTTCTCACCGCGCAGTCTGGAATAGTTAACCAGCCAGCGAATTCCAAGTGATAAACGACGATCAGGACGAACTTCCACCGGAACCTGATAGTTAGCACCGCCAACACGACGAGCACGAACTTCAAGAACAGGCATAACATTTTTGAGCGCTGTATCAAAAACCTCTAAAGGATCTTTACCGGTTTTAGCCCGGATAATATCAAACGCATCATAAACGATTGTTTCTGCAACACCTTTTTTGCCATCATACATAACTTTATTCACAAATCTAGTAACAAGCTTAGAGTTGTATACCGGATCTGGAAGCACATCACGCTTAGGCACAGCACCTTTTCTTGGCATATTATCCCTCCTTTAAACAAACTACAACATTACGAATTACTTCTTAGCGCGTTTGCTACCGTATTTAGATCTGCCTTGTTTGCGGTTCTGAACACCGGCAGTATCAAGCGCACCACGGATAATATGATAACGAACACCAGGTAAGTCTTTTACCCTGCCGCCTCTGATCAAAGCAACAGAGTGCTCCTGCAAGTTATGACCAATACCAGGAATGTAAGCAGTTACCTCGATACCATTTGTTAAACGAACCCTAGCAACCTTTCTCAACGCGGAGTTAGGTTTTTTCGGAGTTGTTGTATATACTCTTGTGCAAACACCACGCTTTTGAGGACTATTCTGCAAAGCTGGTGCAGTAGATTTTTTCTCCATTACGGCTCTACTTTTTCTGACCAATTGGTTAATTGTCGGCATTACGACACCCCCTTCCAAAAATTTAAGATTTATTATTAAAAATTTTGCTTCAAGCATTTAAACAAGCAGCAAAATGTTTTAACACTATTTCAAAATCGCTATAGCCGCTGCACCTACTTCGATAGCGCACGCCTTACCCAGTTCAACCATACTGGCAGCTGCTTCTACCTTGACGCCCTTGCGTCCGCACAGCTCTTTCAGCGACTGTGTCACCCTGACATCTGCATCATGGGCAACATAAACCATGTCAGCCATATCTTTCTCAACGGCCTTGGTTGTTTGCTTAATTCCTATTACTTTTCTCGTAGTCTTCAGTGTCTCGAACGACATACGATCCACCCCTTAATTAACAAACAAATCCATTTATCTCAAGGCACTCTAATATATTAACATTACCATATAGCAATGTCAATAATTTAGAATTACAAATCTTTAATTTTTCTATATTTAGAGCTGTTTTTTATGCCCACGGCTCCTAGAGTGTCATTTTAGAGAGAAAACACACTGGCACTTGCGGAAAATCTACAGGTGCCAGTGTATTACTCTTTCTTGTATTACTCGACTTCTACAGTCTTTTGTTCTTGAGGAAAGGTAATCTTAATATTACGGTAACGGCTCATGCCCGTTCCAGCAGGAACCAGCTTGCCGATAATTACGTTCTCCTTCAGACCTAACAGCGGGTCTACCTTTCCTTTAATAGCAGCATCTGTCAAGACACGCGTTGTTTCTTGGAAGGATGCTGCCGACAGGAAGGAATCGGTAGCGAGCGAAGCTTTAGTGATACCAAGCAAGATAGGTCGCGCAATAGACGGTTCTCCGCCCTCACTGATGATTGTTTCATTTTCTGCTTCGAATGTATTGATATCAATGTATTCGCCTGGCAGAATAGTTGTATCTCCAGCTTCCTCGACTTTTACCTTATGAAGCATTTGGCGTACCATTACTTCAATATGCTTGTCATTAATCTCAACGCCCTGAGATTTATATACTTTTTGCACTTCGTAGACTAAGTAACGCTGTGTTTCTTCCAGACCGCTTACCCGAAGGATATCATGCGGATTAATCGATCCTTCTGTTAGACGGTCGCCAGCTTTTACTACACTTCCGTCCTTCGCAATTATTCTTGCACCATATGGGATTTGATATACACGCTCTTCACCCATATCAGGAATAATTGTAACTTTACGAGCGCCTTTAATATCTTTAACCTCTACACGGCCGTCAACCTCAGTGATGGTAGCCGGACGCTTAGGCTTACGTGCTTCGAACAGTTCCTCTACCCTTGGCAGACCCTGCGTGATATCATCACCGGCTACACCGCCGGTATGGAATGTACGCATTGTGAGCTGTGTTCCAGGCTCGCCGATCGACTGAGCGGCAATGATACCCACTGCTTCTCCGACATCGACTTCTTGACCTGTAGCAAGGTTACGTCCATAGCACTTAATACATACGCCGTAACGCGACTTACAAGTAAGTACCGAACGAATCTTGACCTTTTCGCGAACCTTAACGACTTTATCGGCAAGATCTTCGCTTATCATAGTATTGATCGGCACTATTACTTCCCCGGTTTCAGGGTTGGCAATAGTTTCGGCAGCCAATCGGCCGATAATCCGGTCTTTGAGTTCCTCGATAACACCGGAACCCTCCATGATAGCAGCGACTTCAATACCGTTTATGTTATTATTACGCACTTTTACTTCGCGAACATCGCTGGCTAGAATAGCCTCCATATGCTGCTCAGTAAGCGGTGTATCAGCAGGTACTATTTCTTCGCCACTGCTCGTAATAATGGCGTCGGTTGTGTTTTTGCCAAGCATTTCTTTTAACATCGCATCTTTGAGGATTTGACGCAAATGCTCTTCCGGCTCGCCAAGCGAAATAGTTTCATTAACTGCCGAAGCATTAACATCCTCTTCTGTATTAGTCGAAAGACCGCGCACTAATATTTCAGGTACACAGTTTTCGCCAATCAGACCAAGGTTATCATCATCAAGCATTGTATCGCGCGGTAAAAGCACATCACCTGTTTTAGGATCCATGACATCACCGGCTAAAATACGACCAACTAATGTATCCCGAAGGAATGCAATAGCGCTGGCGCTTGATTTAGCTAATTTGGCACGCTCACGGATTAGATTGATACCAACAACATCACAGTCGTCTTCACGAACAATAACATCCTGCGCTACGTCAACCAAGCGACGAGTCAGATATCCGGAGTCTGCTGTTCTGAGCGCAGTATCGGCAAGACCTTTACGCGCACCGTGAGTAGAAGTAAAATAATCAAGTACTGTCAGGCCTTCACGGAAGTTTGCCTTGATCGGCAAGTCGATGATTCGACCCGATGGGTCGGCCATCAAGCCACGCATACCAGCCAGCTGACGAATCTGCTGGATGTTACCGCGCGCTCCGGAGTTTGCCATCATGTATACAGGATTGAACGGATCAAGGTTAGTCAGCATTGCTTTCGTAACTTCATCAGTAGCCTTGGTCCAGAGTTCAATGGTCTTTTTATAACGTTCTTCTTCAGTTATTAAGCCGCGGCGGTATTTTTTATCAATGTCGTCAACAAATCCATCGGTTTTAGCAAGAATTTCTTTCTTCTCCGGCGGAATTTTGATATCAGCAACAGCGATAGTAAAACCAGCACGGCATGCAAAGGAATAACCCAGCTTTTTGACATCATCAAGCAACACGGCTGTTTTAGAATTACCAAAACGGCGGTAGCTTTCAGCGACAAGTTTACCAAGCTGTTTTTTATCCATAAGAATTCCCAAATGCCAACCGTCTTCTTCTTTGCGGTAGTACCGGATTTCTTCCGGCAGCGCCTCATTGAAGATCATACGGCCTACGGTTGTGTTTACCAGACCATAGTTAGGAATACGAACTCTAACCGGAGCCTGCAAATGCACTTCCTTGTGATAGTAAGCCAGCAGCGCTTCATTATAATTGCTGAATATCTTACCGTCACCTTTGGCACCTGGTTTTTCAATTGTCAGGTAGTAAGCTCCTAAAACCATATCCTGTGTAGGTACGGCGATAGGCTTACCATCTTTAGTTGACAGTATGTTGTGAGCCGCTAGCATAAGCATACGAGCTTCTGATTGTGCCTCAGCCGACAGTGGCACATGCACTGCCATCTGGTCACCATCAAAGTCAGCATTGTACGCTGTACATACCAGCGGATGGATTTTAATTGCACGTCCTTCAGAAAGAACAGGTTCAAACGCCTGAATACCAAGTCGATGAAGTGTCGGAGCACGATTCAAGAGAACAGGATGTTCCTTGATAACTTCTTCAAGAACGTCCCATACTTCAGAGCGTACTCTTTCAACCATACGCTTAGCGCTCTTAATATTATGAGCATGACCGGCATTGACCAGTTTCTTCATGACAAACGGCTTAAAGAGTTCAAGAGCCATCTCTTTAGGCAAACCGCATTGATGCAGCTTAAGCTCCGGACCAACAACTATAACTGAACGGCCAGAGTAATCAACCCGTTTACCTAAAAGATTTTGACGGAAACGTCCTTGCTTTCCTTTGAGCATATCACTCAAAGACTTAAGTGGACGATTTCCAGGGCCAGTAACCGGACGCCCGCGACGACCGTTATCAATTAAAGCATCAACAGCCTCCTGAAGCATCCTTTTCTCATTGCGGACAATGATATCCGGTGCTCCAAGGTCTAATAGACGTTTTAAACGATTGTTACGGTTAATTACCCGGCGATATAGATCATTTAAGTCAGAGGTTGCAAAACGACCTCCGTCAAGCTGAACCATAGGTCTAAGTTCTGGCGGAATGACCGGAACTACATCCATAATCATCCAATCCGGATGGTTCCCCGATTTACGGAAAGCTTCAACAACTTCCAAACGGCGAATGGCGCGAATTTTTCGCTGACCACTTACTTCTTTAAGCTCTTGGCGAAGTTCTTTGCCGAGTTTTTCGAGCTCCAAGTCTTCAAGCAGCTTTTTCACTGCCTCAGCACCCATACCTACCTTGAAGGCGCTGCCGTATTTATCACGGTATTCACGATACTCGCTTTCATTTAAAAGCTGTTTTTTCATCAGTGGAGTATCGCCTGGTTCAAGTACGATATATGAAGCAAAGTAAAGTACCTTCTCCAGTGACCGCGGCGAAATATCAAGAATCAAACCCATACGGCTAGGGATACCTTTGAAATACCAGATATGTGATACCGGCGCTGCCAGTTCAATATGACCCATACGGTCACGACGAACTTTAGAGCGCGTTACTTCAACGCCGCATCGGTCGCAGACAATGCCTTTATAGCGAATCCGTTTATATTTACCGCAGTGACACTCCCAATCGCGAGTTGGTCCAAATATTTTTTCGCAAAATAGACCATCGCGTTCCGGCTTCAACGTCCGGTAATTAATTGTTTCGGGCTTTTTCACTTCACCGTGCGACCATTTGCGAATTTGATCTGGCGAAGCCAAACCGATACGCATTGAGTCGAAATTATTTACATCTAACAAGGGGTTACCACTCCCTTCCCAATTACTCGAAGTCCTCGTCAAGTTCATTCAGGAAATCACGCGGATTAAGCTTCTTATCCTTTAGTTTAGCCTTTTTAGGGGCTTTACGAAGCGCCGAATCTATATCTTCATCCCCGCCAGCAGAGTCTTCGTCGAATTTATCTGAACCCAAGTCGCCAATCTCAGCAATTATGTCTAACTCTTCTTCCATTGGCTCAATATCGTCATTAGCTTCGAGTTCATCTACTATGTCAGGTTCGAAATCAGTTTTCTTACGTTCAACTGGCGATACATGCTCCGGTCCACCGATGCTGAGTTCAAGTTCCTTAGCTGTTTCATGAACATCATCATCTGAGTCGCGGATTGGGATTTCCTGAGCATCTTCAGTGAGAATCTTGACATCAAGTCCAATACTTTGCAGTTCCTTAATAAGAACTTTGAAGGATTCAGGAACGCCTGGCTCAGGAACATTTTCGCCTTTAACTATGGCTTCATATGTTTTTACCCGGCCGACGACATCGTCAGATTTCACTGTCAAGAGCTCTTGTAGAGTATAAGCAGCGCCGTATGCTTCAAGCGCCCAAACCTCCATCTCACCGAAACGCTGACCGCCGAACTGAGCTTTACCACCCAGCGGCTGCTGAGTAACTAGTGAGTATGGGCCAGTAGAACGCGCATGTATTTTATCATCTACCAAGTGAGCCAGTTTCAGCATATATACATAACCAACAGTTACATGGTTATCGAATGCTTCACCTGTACGTCCGTCATATAATACAGTCTTGCCATTCTCAGACAATCCGGCAGCTTTGAGCGTTCTAAATATCTCATGCTCGTGCGCTCCGTCAAAAACTGGTGTTGCCATATGAATACCTGCTACATCAGGAATAGGCATGCCGTTTTTCTCTATATCATAACCTAGGCTCTTAAGTCTTTCGCCTACATCAGGAACCTTTGTCTTAATTTGCAAGCCAAAGGCCGCTGCAGCCATACCCAAGTGGGTTTCAAGTACCTGACCGATGTTCATACGAGACGGAACACCGAGAGGATTGAGAACAATTTGTACCGGAGTACCATCAGGCAGGAAAGGCATATCTTCTTCACGCATTATGCGGGAAACAACACCCTTGTTACCATGACGGCCCGCCATCTTATCGCCCTCAGATATTTTCCGTTTCTGAGCAATGTATACACGAACCAACTGGTTGACACCAGGCGGCAATTCATCGCCATTTTCACGGGTAAACACTTTAACATCAACAATTTTACCTGCTTCACCGTGCGGAACTCTCAGAGAGGTATCCCGAACTTCACGAGCCTTTTCACCGAATATTGCTCGTAGCAAGCGTTCTTCAGCGGTAAGTTCTGTCTCACCTTTGGGCGTTACCTTACCGACCAGAATATCTCCGGGACGAACCTCGGCACCGATCCTTATAATACCTCGTTCATCAATATCCCGAAGTGCCTCTTCGGCAACGTTAGGAATGTCGCGGGTAATTTCCTCTGGTCCAAGTTTGGTGTCGCGAGCATCACACTCATATTCTTCAATATGTATTGAAGTGAAGATATCTTCTTTAACTAGCTTTTCACTAAGTAAAATAGCATCCTCATAGTTGTAACCTTCCCAAGGCATATAGGCGATCAACACGTTATACCCCAATGCTAGTTCGCCTTTGTCAGTAGCTGGACCATCAGCCAATACTTGGCCCTTCTCAATCTTTTCGCCTTTAAAGACAATAGGCTTATGGTTGATACAAGTTCCTTGGTTGGAACGAAGGTACTTAAGGAGCTTGGTTGTATCTAAACCACCGTGCTCGTTACGAATGTGAATTTCAGTAGCCGTAACCTTTTCAACAACCCCGGCATTTTTGGCCAAAGCTACTACACCTGAATCACGAGCTGCTTTATATTCCATTCCCGTTCCGACGATAGGAGCCTGTGTTCGGAGCAGTGGAACCGCTTGACGCTGCATGTTCGCACCCATGAGAGCACGGTTAGCATCGTCATTTTCAAGGAATGGGATCATTGCTGTTGCAATTGAAACTACCTGTTTCGGTGATACGTCCATGTAATCGACGTTCTCTGCCGGAACAACAAGGATATCATGTTTATATCGAACAGTAACGCGCGGCTTTTCGAACCAGCCATCAGCAGTCAGCGGTTCATTTGCCTGAGCTATTACAACTCCATCTTCTTCATCTGCAGTTAAATAGCGAACTTGCTCGGATACTTTCTTGTTTTCCCTGTCAACTCGGCGATAAGGAGTCTCAATAAAACCGAATTGATTTACACGGCCGAAAGTCGAAAGCGACCCGATAAGACCGATGTTCGGACCTTCTGGTGTCTCAATAGGACACATACGGCCATAGTGAGAGTGATGGACGTCGCGAACTTCGAAACCGGCGCGTTCCCTGCTCAAGCCACCTGGGCCTAGAGCACTGAGACGGCGTTTATGTGTCAGTTCAGCCAGTGGGTTAGTTTGATCCATAAACTGTGACAACTGACTGGAACCAAAAAATTCCTTAATCGCAGCCACAACAGGTCTAATATTGATTAACGCTTGCGGCGTTATTACATCAACATCCTGAATAGTCATACGTTCTCTTACAACGCGCTCCATTCGAGAGAGACCGATGCGGAACTGATTCTGCAGCAATTCGCCTACTGAGCGCAGACGTCTATTTCCCAAATGGTCGATGTCGTCTGTGTTACCGAAGCCATCCATTAGCGTGAGCATATAGTTTATAGACGATAAAATATCCTCACGTGTAATAGTGCGATGAGTAAACGGCAATGTAGGGATGCACAGCATTTTCTCTGCGGTGCCGTCCTTTTTGGTAATCATTACTTCTACAAGACCGTTACCATCCATTGCACCGCTTTCTTCGAGCTTATCAAGCATTCTTTCATCAAGAAGATCGCCTGCTGCAGCAACTATCTCGCCAGTTTCTTTATTGATAATTGGCTCATGAAGTGTTCTGCCCATCAGGCGGCGGCGCCAGCCAAGCTTTTTAGTGAGCTTGTAGCGGCCTACTGTAGCTAGATCGTAGCGTTTAGCATCAAAGAAAAGTGACTCTAATAATTGAGTTGCATTATCAACTGTTGGAGGCTCACCAGGACGAAGTCTCTTGTAAATCTCAACAAGCGCTTCTTCCTTTGAATCGGTGTTATCTCTTTCCAAAGTCGCTTTAATGCGCGGATCATCATTGAACAATTCGGAGATGGCAGCGTTTGAGGCATAACCTAACGCCCTTACAAGTACTGTAGCAGGAAGCTTACGGGTTCTGTCAACACGGACTGACATAACATCATTTGCATCAGTCTCAAGCTCAAGCCAAGCACCCCGGTTAGGAATAACAGTGGCACTGTATAGCTTTTTGCCGGTTGTGTCAATATTTTCACTATAATATGCACCCGGCGAACGTACCAACTGGCTTACAATTACACGCTCGGCGCCATTAATAATGAAAGTACCGTTTTCCGTCATAAGCGGAAAATCGCCCATAAATACTTCTTGTTCCTTGATTTCACCAGTCTCCCGGTTTATCAGCCGTACATTTACACGCAAAGGGGCGGAATAGGTTACATCCCGCTCTTTACATTCTTCCACATCATATTTCGGCTCGCCTAGAGTGAAATTTTCAAATGATAGCACCAAATTTCCTGTAAAATCTTGGATTGGTGAGATATCATAGAAAATTTCTTGCAGACCCTCTTTCAGAAACCAGCTGTATGAATTTTTTTGGATTTCAATGAGGTTGGGCATGTCCAATACTTCATTAATCTTGCCATAGCTGTATCGGATTCTCTTGCCCACCGGAACAGGATTGAACATTAAATCCTTCACCCCTTAGCCCAATTTGAATAACAAAGAGTACACACATAATGTATTATTTGTTAGCAAATAATAGCAACACAGTTTATTTGAAAAACTAGCTTTCGCCGGTAATTAAGAAACCGGTCTTAAGCAGAGCCTCTGGCAAAAGTTTATATGCCAGCGGATGCGTTTATGTCAGTCGGAAAACTAAGTTCCGATTAACCCAAATAAAATATAGTACTACGTATGTCTTAGCTATTCGCGCAAGACGTTATACGAAAAAAAGGCAAGGTTCTTCAAGTCAGGTAAGACCTTGCTTTTTTTTAATCCGAATGAAATAAATTCATCCTCCATTATATTACTATTTCCTGCCAATATCTGATTTATACTTAAATCGATTAAACATTTGGTCATTTTCTAACGTTTAGTGTAAATATACACAACATTATTAGAGGAATATACCGTCAAAAGACAGAAATACCAATATGTATTGCAGTAAGAAATAATATCATACCTAACATAATTTGTCAAGGATTCAATATATAAAAAATATAAAGAGTACCATTAATGGTACTCTTTATATTTTGAGCTGTTATAAAAAACAGACTACTTAATTTCTACAGTAGCGCCAGCTTCGGTAAGCTTAGCTTTAAGAGCTTCAGCGTCAGCTTTGGAGATTTTCTCTTTAACAGCCTTAGGAGCGCCGTCAACGAGTTCCTTAGCTTCTTTAAGACCTAAGCCAGTAATTTCGCGTACAACTTTGATAACATTGATTTTGGAAGCGCCAGCAGCAGCCAGAATTACGTCGAATTCAGTTTGCTCTTCAGCAGCAGCAGCAGCAGCAGGAGCAGCAGCAGCTACAGCCATAGGAGCAGATGCGGATACACCAAATTTTTCTTCAAGAGCTTTTACCAGTTCGGATAATTCGAGAACAGTCATGCTCTCAATCGCTTGCATAATTTCTTCTTTAGTCATTTAAATATACCTCCAAAAATTTCTTTTTATTATTATTTATATGGTTAGATCTAAACTCGGCTTAAGCCGATTCCTTTTGCTCGCGTACGGCGTCAAGCGCATACACCAAGTTGCGGATAGATCCCTGAAGAACGTTGACAAGACCGGAAATAGGAGCCTGCATAGAGCCCAGTACTTTTGCAATAAGCACTTCGCGCGGCGGCAAGCTTGCAAGATCTTTAACGCCTTGAGCGTCGATAACTTTGCCTTCAACCAAACCAGCTTTAACTTCTAAAGCTTGCAGCTTGTTTTCTTTAACAAAGTCAGAAATAATCTTTGCTGGAGCTACCGGATCAGTGTAGGATATTGCAATTGCAGTTGGTCCTTCAAGAGCATCTTCAAGACCCTCTAGACCACTTTCGCTTGCAGCGATTCTCATCATAGTATTTTTTACTACGCGATATTCTACGCCAGCTTCACGAAGCTTGCGGCGAAGTTTAGTATCGAGAGCTACGTTAAGACCGCGATAGTTTGTAAATACAGCACCTTTTGTATTCGACAGCTTTTCTTTTAACTCTGCAACTACTGCTTGCTTTTCTGTTGTTACTGCCATCAAATCCACCTCCTTTACTAATTAAAACAATAAACGACCTCCTGGCGTAAACACCGGAGGCCGAATTTATGGCATAAAGCCTTAAAACTAATCCCCGGCCTCGGCAGGCGGACACAACGTCCATTAAACGATTGCACCTGCGGTCTACAGCCTAAACTTAATTATTTAGTTGTATTAGAACCAGGGAATAAGTGATAAACTAGTCTTTTTTAACAGCAGCACGGAGGGGATTGATTTTAATTCCAGGACCCATGGTAGTGCTAACTGTAACGCTGCGCATGTATTGACCTTTAGCAGCAGCAGGTTTAACCTTGATCAATGTATCAATCAGGGTGGCAAAGTTCTTCAGAAGCTTTTCACCATCGAAGGAAACTTTACCGATTGGAGCATGGATATTTCCTGCTTTATCGGTGCGGTATTCAATCTTACCGGCTTTTATTTCATTGATAGCTCTAGCAACATCCATAGTAACAGTACCAACTTTAGGGTTTGGCATTAAGCCTTTAGGTCCGAGAATTTTACCCAGACGGCCAACTGTACCCATCATGTCAGGAGTTGCAACTGCTACGTCAAAATCAGTCCAACCACCCTGGATTTTTGCTACCATATCTTCAGCACCGACAAAATCAGCACCAGCTTCTTCAGCTTCTTTAGCTTTTTCGCCTTTTGCGAATACAAGAACACGTTTGGTCTTACCAGTACCGTACGGTAATACTACGGCGCCGCGAACTTGTTGGTCAGCATGCTTAGGATCTACGCCTAATTTTACTGCAACTTCAACAGTTTCGTCAAATTTAGCAGTAGTTATTTTTTTTACAAGCTCAAGAGCTTCCTCTGGCTCATAAAGTTTTGCGTCATCAATAAGCTTTACAGCTTCTTGATATTTTTTACCAAATTTCGGCATTGTTTAATCCTCCTAATATGTGGTCTAACGGAAAATCCTCCCACAGCGGAACCTGTTAATAAACAGTTTCCAACCCACCGTCGATAATTAGTCGACGATATCGATACCCATGCTGCGTGCTGTACCTTCAATCATACGCATTGCAGCATCAACGCTTGCAGCGTTAAGGTCTTGCATTTTGCTTTCAGCGATTTCACGCACTTTAGCGCGAGCCACTTTCGCAACCTTTTTCTTGTTAGGTTCACCAGATGCAGTTTCAATACCTGCAGCTTTTTTAAGAAGTACTGCCGCCGGCGGAGTCTTAGTGATAAACGTAAATGATCTATCTTCAAATACGGTAATCTCTACCGGAATAATCAAACCAGCTTGCTTAGCAGTTCTTTCGTTAAACTCTTTAACAAAAGCCATGATATTTACACCAGCTTGACCGAGCGCAGGACCGACCGGAGGCGCTGGAGTAGCTTTACCTGCAGGAACTTGTAACTTTACAAGTTTAACAACCTTCTTTGCCATTTTGAATACACCCCCTTATATAGAGTATCTACCTTCACGGGATTAAATTTTTTCCACTTGAGAAAAATCAAGCTCAACAGGAGTCTCGCGCCCAAACATATTGACAAGCACTTTAAGCTTACTACGGTCAGAATGGATTTCAAGAACAGTAGCTGTCCAATTTTCAAAGGCACCCGACTTAATTCGTACGGGTTGGCCAGCTTTAATGTCAAGCTTAGGCTTGACATCTTCCATCCCCATCGATTTGAGGATGTGCTTAACTTCTGCGTTCGTAAGCGGGATAGGCTTAGTACCTGAGCCAACAAAACCGGTCACTCCTGGTGTGTTTCGGACAACATACCACGACCTGTCGTTCACAATCATTTCTACCAATACATAGCCGGGAAATACTTTTTTCTTGGTTACTTTCTTCTTGCCATCCTTGATTTCTACTTCGTCTTCCATTGGCACAAGTACTCGGAATATCTCGTTTTCCATAGCCATGGAGAGAACTTTTCGTTCAAGGTTAGCTTTAACCTTGTTTTCATATCCCGAATATGTATGGATTACATACCATTTTTTTTCGGATTCCATTGTCTCAAGGGACGTTGAGGTACGTCCCCCACCCCCTTAGCCTACTTAATAATAAGACGCAGCACCTCTGTAAAAACTGTATCTATTGCCCAAATCATAGCAGCCACAATAATTACAGAAACAAAGACAACTCCTGTATTTGATGTAAGCTCCTTTTTATTTGGCCATGATACTTTCTTTAGTTCAGCTTTAACTTCACGCAAAAACTTTTTCCACCGTGAAGCACCTGTTTGAATAGCCGTCTCTTGGGCAGCCATTTTCTCACATCCCCGTCCCGTACTGCCAAAATCAATATTTAACACAAAGTTATTGGCAGGGGCGGCAGGAATCGAACCCGCAACCAACGGTTTTGGAGACCGCTACTCTACCAATTGAGCTACACCCCTACTTATGTCAATACAATTTATTATAAATTATTTTGTTTCTTTGTGTAAAGTCTGTTTCTTACAAAACTTGCAGTACTTGTTTAATTCAATTCTATCCGGGTCGTTTTTCTTGTTCTTATTGGTCTGATAATTGCGTTGTTTGCATTCAGTACAGGCCAACGTTACCGCATTGCGCATCCTTTGCACCTCTCTTAGCCACTAAATATGACAACACTTCAAAATGTCACTAATATAATCTAGCATACTTAGAACGGCATGTCAATACCACGTATCCTGGCATGCTGTTTAAAATTAAAAATGAACAGAGAAGCCTTTGTCCCACTTTATACGTATATCCAAGGGTTATATTTTTTATACATAAGTTAACTTGCTAATTGATTATAGATGAGCTTGTACCTTTTTTACAAGTTCCAAATTATGTGCACAGAGTAATAAAGCTCCTAACCGGTCACAGTTAGGAGCTTTATTCTACTCGCTTATTGAGGTTACAACGCCCGCACCAACCGTTCGTCCGCCTTCACGAATGGCAAATCTGAGGCCCTCTTCAATTGCTATCGTTGTTATAAGCTCAATATTCATCTGTATATTATCGCCAGGCATGCACATTTCTACGCCTTCAGGCAGATTTACTACGCCCGTAACATCTGTTGTACGGAAATAAAACTGCGGCCGATAGTTAGAAAAAAACGGGGTGTGCCGCCCTCCCTCTTCTTTGGTAAGTACATATACTTCAGCCTTAAACTTAGTATGCGGCTTTATACTTCCAGGCTTTGCTAATACTTGACCACGCTCAATTTCTTTACGCTCAACACCGCGTAATAGCGCCCCAATGTTATCACCAGCAACAGCCTGATCCAACAGTTTACGGAACATTTCTACACCTGTTACAACAGTCGCCTTAGGTTTTTCAGTCATACCGACTATCTCAATTGTCTCGCCAACTTTTACAGCGCCGCGTTCGACACGACCGGTTGCCACAGTACCGCGGCCAGTAATAGTGAAGACGTCTTCAACCGGCATTAAGAAAGGTTTGTCCGTAGCGCGTTCAGGAGTCGGAATATACTCGTCTACTTTGGTCATGAGGTCATGAATTTTTCCGCACCAACGGCAATCGCTCTTAGAACAGCCACATTGAAGCGCCTTGACAGCCGAACCTGATACTATCGGAATTTCATCACCAGGGAAATCATAACTTGTAAGCAGCTCGCGAACTTCCATTTCAACAAGCTCCATCAATTCAGCGTCATCAACAAGATCTTCTTTATTTAAGAAAACAACCATTGCCGGAACGCCTACCTGGCGAGATAACAAAATATGTTCTCTGGTCTGCGGCATTGGACCATCAGCCGCACTAACCACCAAAATAGCTCCATCCATCTGAGCTGCGCCGGTGATCATGTTTTTAACATAATCCGCATGGCCCGGACAATCAACGTGCGCATAATGCCGGCTTGCAGTTTCATATTCAACGTGAGCTGTATTAATAGTAATGCCGCGCTCTCTTTCTTCCGGCGCTTTGTCTATTTGGTCGTACGCTATGTACTGAGCGCCCCCAAATTTGGATAAAGTAAGAGTTATAGCTGCAGTAAGCGAAGTTTTTCCATGATCGACATGACCAATTGTGCCAATATTGACATGCGGTTTGTTTCTTTCAAACTTCTTTTTTGCCATTGTACTTTCAGCTCCCCTTTGATGTGCAATTACTAAACATTAAAATTCTGAATTCTATAACAATTGTCAAATTCCTTCTACAACGCAAAAAATCCCCGCATAAGCGAGGATTAAATTTCATAGTGGTGGCGGCGCAGGGATTTGAACCCCGGACCTGTCGGGTATGAACCGAATGCTCTAGCCAGCTGAGCTACGCCGCCGTATATATTATCGTGGAGCTGATGACCGGGATTGAACCGGTGACCTTATCCTTACCAAGGATACGCTCTGCCGACTGAGCTACACCAGCATCTCAGGCAAACAGCTTATTAGCGCCCATCTGCTTCGTTGCTCCTCAAAACACTTGCTTACGCACTTTCCAGTGCGCTGCACTGCGCTTTTTTTCGGTGCGCCTCGTATCTGGACACTACTAAGCTGTTTGCAGCTTGTGCCGGATACTTAGCTTCGTCGCAGGTATCTATATAAAGCATTCGCTTTATCGTTAATTGGTTGCGGGGACAGGACTTGAACCTGTGACCTTCGGGTTATGAGCCCGACGAGCTGCCAGCTGCTCCACCCCGCGATAATAGAATATTGGTAATTCAATAAGTCATTACTGAGACCAAGAAAATGGTGGAGGGAGAAGGATTCGAACCTTCGAAGGCAGAGCCGGCAGATTTACAGTCTGCTCCCTTTAGCCACTCGGGAACCCCTCCATATGGAGCTGGCTAGAGGAATTGAACCCCCAACCTGCTGATTACAAGTCAGCTGCTCTACCAATTGAGCTAAGCCAGCATATTAACCTCAGTAACGAAGATTATTGTATAACATTTAAGCTGTTATGTCAATATCTTTTTTGAGACAATTGTGGGAAATTGGTTGCGGGGGCAGGACTTGAACCTGCGACCTTCGGGTTATGAGCCCGACGAGCTGCCAGCTGCTCCACCCCGCGATGATTGATTCTCAATATATGTTCTTCGACTTCGACAAAGCCTACAGTCGAATGATTTGTTAAGTTGGTTGCGGGGACAGGACTTGAACCTGTGACCTTCGGGTTATGAGCCCGACGAGCTGCCGGCTGCTCCACCCCGCGATGATTAATTC